>Ga0302221_10000829_pt1 | contig 20976 bp, 1 predicted proteins | sample II_Palsa_E2_1_FD_193517 | JGI IMG/M metagenome (GOLD analysis project Ga0302221, IMG submission 193517) | Peat permafrost microbial communities from Stordalen Mire near Abisko, Sweden - II_Palsa_E2_1 | ecosystem: Environmental > Terrestrial > Soil > Palsa > Peat permafrost | place: Sweden... | reverse complement strand
AATATTTAAATTAATTATTTTAAATAATAATAATAATTATTTTAAGAATAAAACTAATACTAAAAATTTATATAATAATATTATTAATATTTTTAATATTATTAACTTAAAATTAATCGATTATTATATTAATAAAATTATTAATATTAATTATAATTCTTTTAATAATATAAATAAATATATTAATAATATTTAATTATTTTTAATTTATTTAAATAAATTAAACTAATTTATTAATAAATTTATTATAACTTAAATTATATTAAAAAAATTATTTAATTAATATAATAATTATATATTTTATAAATATAAAAAATTAATTAAAGATATTAAAAAAATTAATATATTTAAGTTAATTAATAATTTAATATTAAAAGAAAGTTGATTTAATTTTAATATTAATTTAAAAATTAATAAGACTTTTTTTAATAATAATAATTAGTTTTATTATAAGTATTATAATTAAAAAATATATATTAAAGATAAGTATTTTATTAAATATTTTAAATTAAAGAATAATTATTTTAATTTTAATTTAAATAATAAAATTAAAACTTTTAAAAAATATTATAAAAATATTAAAAAACTTAAAATTATTTATAAAAAGAAATAATTTATTAAAATAATTATAAATATTTTATTAAAAAATAATATTATTATTAATAACGACTTTAATAATATTAATAAAATTAATATTAATAATATTTCTTTAAAAATAATTAAGAATATTAATATTAAAAACTCTAAAGAAGAATTAAAGTTTATAGATATTTTTAAAAATAAAATTATTAAAAAAATTAAAACTTTTAATTATAATAATGATTTTAAAAATAATAATAATAAAATATTTATATTAAACTTAAAAGTATTTAAGTATTATATATTTTATAAAGATATTTTATTAAATTATAAATTAATTAATAATAAATTAATTATTATAACTAATAAGATTAAATTATTTATTAAAGATATTAAAAATATTTTTATTATAATAAATAATAAAATTTTATTTATTAAAAATATTAATTATATTTTAAATATTAAAATAATTTTAATAAACTTAAAAGAATTAATAAATAAAGATTAAAAAATCTTATTTAAATAAAATATAATAATATTAAATTATAATAATAATAATTTTATAATTAATATTATATAATATTTAAATATTTATTTTTTAAATAAAGTTTTTATAAATTATAAAATATTAAAACTTATAATTTATAATATTATTAATTATAATTTTAATATAATTAATAAAAATCTAATATTAAATTTAAATAATAAAAATAATTCTTTATTAAATTTATATTACCGGAGATTTTTATATATTAATAAAGACTATATTATTAAAAATATTAAAAACTTAATAAAGATATTAATCTTTAAACTTAATTTAATTTTATATAATTATAATAATTATTATTATACTAAATTTAAAAAAATTATTAACTAAAAATTTAATAATTTTATTAATATATTTAAATTTATTAATTATAATATTTTAAGTTTATTTAAAATTAAAAAATAAAAAAAAAAGAATTATATATTTATTATAATTTATTATATTAATAAATATATATAGATTTATATTATTAAGTTTAAATTTAATATTTATAATATTATAATAAATTATTATAATATAATATTAATTTAATTTAATGTTAATATTAAAAAAATATAATTAAATAATATTAAAGAATTTAAATTAATTAAACTAAACTTTTTTTATAATATTAAAGGATTATTATTAAAGTATAGCGTTATTTATATATAAACTTAAAATAATAAAGTAAAATATTTTAATTTATATTTATTAAAATATATTATATTAATTTATTTTTATAAAAATATTTTTTTAAAATTATAATTAATTTTAATTTAAAGAATTATTTATATTAAAAATTATACTTATAATAATATAATTAATATTAATCTTTATAAATTAATAATTAAATAAAAATCTAATTTATTTTATATAAAGATATTAAAATTTTTATATTATATCTTAATTTTTAAAATAATTAAAAAAAATAAAAACTTTAATAATAAATCTAAAAAGAATATATTAATAAGATTTAAGTCTTTTAATAATTTTATTATTTATATATTAAAAGATAATAAAGTTATTATTATTAAAGATATAATAATTAAAGAATTAAATTATTAAAATAATTATAAATTTAAAAAAAATTTTAATATATTTTTAAAAATTAAATTCTTTAATTATAATAATTATATATTAATTTATAATAAAAAATTTATAAATAATAATAATAATAATATTTATAATAACAATAAACTAAACTTATTTATAATATTAAAATAAATTAAAATATATTAAATAATTAATAAAGAAATAATTAATTAAAATAATAATGATTTAAATAAATTAAATCTTAATTATTAATATATTAAATTTAATAAATTACTTAAACTTAATATAAATATTATATAATTAAATATTTATAATATTATTTCTTTAACTTATTTAAATTTATTAAATTAAAAAGTAAATATTAATTTTAATTTTAAAAATTATAAAAATCATTAATTTAATAATTTAAATAATTTAAACAATTTAAAAGATTTTAATAAAATCATTAAAAATAATAATTTTAATAATTTATTAATATTTAATTTAAATATTAATAAAAAATTAATTTTCGAAAAAAATATAAATACTAGTTATATTAATTTTTATAATTATAAAAATAAAAACTTTAATATTAATAATTTTTTTAAAAATAATTATAACTTTAAAAAAATTAATAAAATTAATAAAAATAATAAATCCGTCTTTAAAGATAAAGATAATAAATTAATCTTTAAAGATAAAGATTTTAAAATTAAAATTAAAGATTTAATTAAATCTAAATTATATAAAAAAAACTATAAATACTTTAAATAAAAATAAATAAATTAAATTTATAAAATTAGAATTAAATACTTTAAATAATAATAATATTTAAAAATTAATTTTTAGACTTAAAAATATTAAAATATTAAAAAATTAATAAATATATAAAATTAAAAATATTAATACTTTAAGTCTTATATTTAAATCAAGATTTATCGTTAAAGACTTTAAATAATTATATAAATTTAATTATATTAAAACTTATATTAATATTATAAAATAAATAATTTAAAAATTAATATTTATATTAATTATATTTAAAGTAAATATAATTTTAGCTTTTATTTAAAGAAATATTAATATTTTATTATATTTAAAATAACTTAAAATTTTTATAAATATTAATTACTTTAATTATATATTATTATTAAATAAAATATTATATAAATTAAAATAATTAACTTAAATATAATTTTATATTTTAAAACTTAAATTTTTAAAATTAAGATTTAAGTCTTTAAATAATAAAATATATTTATTTATATATCGATAATTTAATTATTTTAGCTTTTAATAAGATTATATTTAATGACTTTATTAAATTAATAAATTAAAACTTTAAAATTAAGAATTTAAGAATTATTAAAGATTATTTAAATATTAATATTAATTTTAATATTAATAAAAAATTTATTAAATTAAGTTAAGTTATTTATATTAATAAAATACTTAATAAATATAATTTATAAGATATTAAAATAAAGTCTATACTTATAGATTCTTATATTAAATTAGAACTTAATAAGGAATAAATTAATAAAGAATAAATTAAGTTATATTAAATATTTATAAGTTCTTTATTATATATAATATTTAATATTAAAATAAATATTATATATATAATTATTAAATTAGTTCGTTACGCGTTTAATTTTAATAATATTTATTTTATTATTATTAAAAAAATATATAAATATTTAAAAGATATTAAAGATTATAGTATAATTTATTATAAAAATAAGAATTACTTTATAAATAGATATTATAATGCTGATTATATAAGCGATATTAAAATTATTAAATCGACTAATGATTATTTAATATTATACGCTAAAGGTATAATTAGTTAAAAGTTTAAATTATAGTCGATTATAGCTTAAAGTATTATAAAAGCTAAATATATAATTATTAATGCTGTAATAAAAGAGATTATTTATATTAAAGTTTTATTAAAAGAATTAAGATATTATAAGTAAAATAAGTTCTTAATTTATATTAATAATAATAAAGCTTTATTATTAGCTAAAAATTTAATTTTTTACGAAAAGACTAAGTATATAGCGGTAAAATATTATTATATAAGAGATTTAATAATTAAGGATATAATAAACCTTAATTATATATCTTTCAAAAATTAAAAAGCGGATGGATTAATAAAATCATTAAATAAATCAAAATTTAATGATTTTTTAATTTATTTAGGATTTAAATTAATTTAGTTTTAAATAATAATGTCTTTATTAAAGGAGCGTGTCGTATTTAAATAATTATATATTATTATTTAAATATTATTAATAAAAATATTATTATATTTAAAGTATAAGAATTTATTATTTAATTATTTAAGAATTATTAATATTTAAATATTAAAAAACTTATATTTTAATTAATAACTATATTAAATATCTTATTTTAATTATTAGACTTACTTTTATAAATAAATATATCAGTTATTAAATTAAAGTTCTTAATTTTTTATTTAAGAACTTAAGAGATATTTTAATAGATTTTTTAAGTTAAAACTAAATAACTTAATTATTATTAATGTGATTAAGACGAAATTAAAATTAATAATAGTTAATATAATCTATTATTATATAAAAATTAATTCGCTTAATTCGCTTAATATTTGCGGTTGTTAAAAATCGCTAAATTATTATTAGTCTGGTTTAAAGGATCGGAGAATTTAGTGTTTAAGCTAAATTTAAGTATTTAAAATAAAGAGTGTTTGCTTTAAAATTAAGTTAATTAATTTATAATAATAAGTATTGATTTATAAGAATTTATAATAATTAATAAGCGTTACGTGTATATTAGTAGTTTTAATTTAAAATTAATTATTGATTATAGTGATTTAAATCCATAACTAACGAATATATAAGGGACTAGAATTCCTGCGTAGATAAAAAATCAAGCTTTCGATAACTCTTTATTCTTTTAAATTTAAGGACTTTAAAAACTCACTTCTTTTATATTTAATTAATTTGACTTAGTTATAATATAATATCTTTATCGATATTCTTAAAATATAACAATATTAGATTATATAAAATCTATAAAATAATTTATATCCGGATTAATATTTTTAATATCTTTAAGATTAAATTATTATTAAAATATTTATTTAATGATTTATAAGATTATAATATAATAGATTTAATTATTTAGTTTTAGAATATAATATAAAATATTATTTTTATATTTAATAAAAATATTTTTATTAATTTTATTATAAATAAATTTTATAAACTTATCGGGATTATTATAATAAATAATTAATCTAAAAATATAAATATAATTAATATATAAATAATAATTATATTAAGCTTTAAACGAAGTCTTTTTAATCTTTAAATAAAGACTTTATATATATAAATAAATAATATAATAAATAGTCTTAAGTTAATATTTAAAGTCGAGACCGACATATTTAAGAATTAAAATAATCTTATAATAAATTATTTAATTAAGTTATTCCACACTATTATTTATTTAAGAAAAGTATAATTTTATAGATTTCTAATTAATTTCTTTATTAAAGAGGGTCTTTTATAACTTTTTAAAAATATATTTATTCCCGTTATTATTCTATAGATACTTAATAATCTAGTTAAGATTTAGATATTTATAATATTTTTTAAAATAAATAAAATAATTTATAATCTTGTCTTTAGTCTTGATTAAATAAACGAATATAAGTTTAATAAAATTATAAGTAAATATAGCTAGATAATAATTATTATTATATTTTTTTATAAGTATTAAATTAATTATATTTAAGTAAATTAAATTAAGCTTATATCTTTTAGATTAAATTAAATAATTATATAGACGATATTTATTTTTTATAATTAAATATATTTTATAAAAATAATTTATAATATAATATTTTTTTATAAAATTAATTTTATTATATATAAATAATAAATGGATTATATTTTATAAGTTTAAATATTTTATTTAATTATATTAATAAATAATATTTTATTTAATTATATATATTTAAAGTATAAACGAATATTAAGCTAGAGAATATTTAATTATTAAGACGATTATAAATAAAGAGAATACCCGTGAAATAAAGCGGGATTAAATAAAAGATACTTTAAGTAAAGAAAATTAATAAAGCTATAAAGGAGAAGATAATAAAGAAGATAATAATTATAAAAATAACAATAAAGATAATTATAAAAAAGAACGAGACGATCGTGGAATAACTAAAAGAAAAAAATAAGTTATTATAATAAAGAGAATAGATTTAGATTATTAATCTAATTAATCAAGAAGCTAAAGATTATATTTTATAATAATATTAATTTTAATTTAGTTAATTATTTAATAAATAATATTCTTTATAAGAATAGACTATATTCTTTTATTCTTAAAGAATTAAGATATTGAAATAAAATTAAAGAATCTTATAAATAAATAATATTTAATATTACTTAAACGGAGTATAATTAAATAGTCGTTTAGTTTAAGAATAAAAATCTCGACGATATTAATATCCTTAAAGTAAATATTATTATTTATATTTTTATAAGTCTTATAGTCTTCTTTTTTTAGTTTAATGAAATTTAAAATTAGATTTATAATATAATTAATATAACCGGTATTCATGATTTATTTATTTTAAAGAGATTAAACTAATAAAGTCAAAAGAGCTTAGTTTATAAATAAAGAAGGGGAAATAATATTATTAAAGATAAAGTTATTAATAATTATATAATTTATTATTATAATATTTATATTTAAAGTCTTTTTTAAACCCGTGAATAAAATAATTAATTTTAATTATTTTAAGTCTTCTTTATTATTACTTTCTTATTTATATTTTTTATTATAATTTTTTTTTATTAAATTCTTTTTTAAGATAAAGATATTTTAAGAAATATTTAATTTTAATATATTAAGATTTATTATAATAAATATAATGATTTATTATATTAAACGGACGAGAGATTCCGTAAATTACAAGAATAATATTTATATAACTTATAAATATAATAATTAATAATTAAAACTTTTTTTTATTATAAGCTTTATAAATTATTAAATTAAAAATAATAATAAAGTAATTTAAAAAAATAATAAAGATAGTGAATTATATAAGATTATTAATTTAATTCTTTTATATAAAGTTAAAGCTTTAAAGAAAATAAAGAATAAACTAAATATTTAAGAAAATAATTAATAAATATAAATCTTAAAATTCTTAATTAATTTATAAAAACTATATAGAGAAGTCGGTTATACTAGTATAATTTATAAGATAAAGGAAATAAAATTATATAATAAGTTTTATAAATTTTCTTAAGTTAATTTCGTGATTAGCTTTAAGAATATCAAGTATTTAATATATATAAGTCTATTTCTTGATCTTGAAATAATTTAGATATTTATATTTATTTTAGATAATTATATAAATATAGCTTTATTTTTTTATTTATATTATAATTTATTTATTATATTAAGTCTTTATTAAGATATATTTTATTTATAAAATAATAAACTAAATTTTTTATTTAAAGATTAAATTATAAAGCTTAATAAGAGATAAAAAATAATACGACTTTTATAATTATTATATTATATTTATAAAATTAATTATAATTAAGGCTTTTTTTAACTAATAAATAAAATTTTATTAATTTAATTTATTATTCTTTAAAATTAAAATAATTAAGAATAATATATTATTAAAATTCTTATTTTCTTTAATTAATATTTTTGGATTTAAAAGAGTTAAGGATTTTAATAATTTTAATAAAGAAGAAATTAATAATTTTTTATTATTTATAATAAGGTTTAAGTTAAGTAAGTTATTAAAAAGATTAAAATAATAAAAATTATAAAGGGAGTATTTTATAATTATAAAATAAATTTAAGTTTAAGCTTAAAAATTTAAAGAGAAATAATATAGATTTAAATAAAGATTATAATTATAATTTTAGATTAAATTAAAAGAAGTCAAAAAGGATATTTTTTAAAGAAGCAAGGAATAAGGAATAGAATATTTTATTTGGGTACTTGATAAATAATTATTTAAAGATTAATGATTTAATGAATAATGACTTTAATAAAGTTATAAATTAAGCTTATAAAGAAATTATGACTTATATTTTATAAAAGAAATAAACGATAAAATTAAAGAAATTAGAGGAATTTATAAGTAAGTAATAATTCTCTTAGAAATAAATTTATAAAAGAAATAATATAAATAATAAGTTATTAAAAGCTCTTAAATAAAAATCTTAATTAAAGAAATTATAAAAAATATTAAAGATATTTTTAATCATAATTTTAATATAATAAAACTAATAATTTAAATTTTATTATATTAAATAATAATTTAATAAAGATTACTCGAGTTTAAGAAATATTTCTTTAATAAATTATAAAAAAATTAAAAAAATAATAATAAAGTATTTTTATTTTATATTAATAAATATTTTTTATTTTATTAATTTCTTTATACTTTAATATAAATAATAATATATAAATAATTTATATTTATATATTAAATATAAAATAATTTTAAAATAAGATTTTTATTAATATAGATTAAATAAATTTAAATATACTTTATTAATATTTATCCGGAAGTTATAAATTAAGTAAGAGCTAATAAAGAGCTTTCGTGAATAATGTTTATAAAAAAATAAAATAAATTATTTAGAATAATTTATTATTAGCTCAAGGTTAAATACTCGTTATATAAACGACATAATAATTTCTATAAATATTAATAGTCTTTAGTTCTATCGTATATATTATAAAATAACGAATAAAGAATTAAAAGACTTATAGCTTTAAATATAAGATAAAAAGACTTAAGACTTAAAAGAAACTTAATAATTTAAGTCAAGATTTAAAGAAAGACTTAATAAGGAAGGAGGAATAAAAAATAATATATATAAAGATTATTTTAGACTTAAAAAAAAGTATTTATAATTGTCCGTTATCGTCACTAAACAAGAGACTAAAAGATAAATATAATTAAATAAGAATAAATAAATATTATATTCTTTTTTTAAAAAATAAAAAAATCTCGAAAAGAGAAATATTTAAGTAGATTATATAATAAGGACTATAGATAAAATAATATTATAAGTAATTAATAATATATTTTAAAAAATAAATAAAATTTAGTTAATTATAAGTTATATTTTTAAATAAAAATAATAAAGTTAAGTCTTGACAAAAATTTAAATATTATAATTTATTAAGAGATAAAAAATATATTAATTATTTTTAAGTTATAAAAAAAACTTTATTCTTTTATATATATTGCGTGTATAAAGTAGGTGACTGGTGCCACGTGACTGCGTCACGTGACACGACGCAGCTCGTATTTTAATAAAAAAGTCTATAGAAAAAAAGTCTTTAAATTTATTTAATTTATATAATTTATTATAAAAATTTTTAAATTTTTTAGACTTATATTTTATTAATTTAATAATATATTTTATTTTAAATATTTTAATTATATGCGAAAAAATTATAAATTATATATAAGTATTTAAATATTTAAATAAGTCTTTATTAATAATTTTTAAAATATAATTTATTATTTATATTAAAGAAAATATATATTTATTTTTAAGTATTTATTAAAGTTAATTATTAAAAAAAATATTAAAAATATATTATTTAATTAAATTTATTTAAAATTATTATTAATTATTTATCGAATTTCTTTAAAATTTTTATTATCTTTAATATAATTATTTACGTGATTCTTAATTTATAATTTTATAATAATTTAAATTTATTTAATAATAATATTTTTTTAATTTTTATAATCTTATATAATCTTTTATATTATAACTTTAAATAATATATTTAATTATAATATATTTAAAAAAAAAATTTATATATTAAAGAATTTATTTAAATTAATAATATAATATTATTAATTTAAAATCTTTAATTTCTTTAAGATTTTTATTTTTATTTTTATATATTTAATATATATTTTATTTTTATTAATTTTAGTTTTATATTTTAAAAAAGATTTTTTTAAATTAAGTTCTTTATTATTTAATAAACTAAGATTTAATTTTTTAAGATTTTTGATTTTAGTTATATATTTATAATTTTTTATTTTAATAATTCTTTTAATTAATTTTAAGATATTAGAGAATATATTTTTAATAATCTTTAATATTAAAGATTTTTTTTATTTATTTAATACAAGAGTATAATATAAGTTTTTAATAATCGGGATTTCGGGAATAATTTTTTTTATAAATTATTTAAAGTTTAGATTAAAATTCTTTAAGACTTTTAATAATTTTATATTTATTGATTTTAGATTAAATACTTTAATGAATTTAGTCTTAATAATAAATTTATTAAATAAGTTTTTTTTCTTAACTTTAATATTATTTTTTTAAAAAAGTCTTTATTAATATATATTAAAAATATAATAAAAAATATATATTTAATATTTTTAAAAAAAATATATATATATTTAAATTTTTATTATTAGAAAATTTTATTAAAGTATCTCGATAATATTTTTATTATAAAATATTTATTTATTATAAAATATTTATTAATCTTATATATTTATTAATTTTTTTATTAGATTTTTTTTATTTTAATTTAAGTAATTATTAAAATTTAATAAAAATAATAATTTATAAGTTTTTTTTTTAATTATTATAAACTCTTTAAAATTAATTAATTATTATAATAATAATAAAATTATTATTATAAAAAAATAAGTTTATATTAAATAAATATATTAAAAGAAATTAATATAATATTTAATATAAGGATTATTATTAATATTAAAATTTATATATATTTCGAGAGATAAATAATAAAAAATAAATTAATAAAAATCTAATAATTAATTATAATTAAATTAATAATAAGATTAGGATAAACTTTTTTAAAATTTATAAAATATAATTAAAAAAAAATTTTTTAATATAATAATAAAATAAAAATATTATAAAATAAATATATAAATATTAAAATATTAATAATAGGATTATAAATATAAATAAAATTTAATAATAAGTTTTATAAAGTAAGTTATATAATTATAATATAATAATAAATTAATTAAAGAAATTATATAAAAAAGATTAAAGTTTTTCCGACAAGACTAAATAATTTTATAATTTTATTAAGATTAATAATTATTTTTTTATTTTTATTTTATATATTTTAAAATTTAAAAAAATAAATTAAAAAAGTCTTTTATAATATTATTTATAATCTTATTTATTTTTTATTTATTTTTTATATTTTATTTTATCTTTAAAATTTTATAATATTATTTATATTTTTTTTATTTTAATAATATAATTTTATTTTTTAGTTATTTATTATTAAACGATTTTTAAAGATTATATATAAGTATTATTTTATAATAAAATCATCTTGTTATAATTAAATTATTAATTTTTTTTAATATTATTTTTAATATTATTTAAGTTTATTTCTTAAAGCTTTAAAATATAAATAAATATAATTAAGACTTTTAAAGATAAAATACCTTAAAATAATCTTTTATAATTTTTTTATTAGATTAATATTATTAATAATTTAAAGAATTAAAAAAATATAAATATTAATTTAATATATTTTTATATATTATTTTTTTTAAATTATATAATAATTTAATAATATAAAAAATCTTAAGAGGGATTTTTTTTAAATTATTAATTTTGATTAATCTTTATTTAAATAAATTTAAGACTATTATTAAATATACTCGTGAAGAGTATAAGTGTCAAAAAGAAAAACTTTTTTCGAGGATTTATTTTAGTTAATATAAAAAAGATTATATTTATATAATATATTAAATTAAAAATTCTTAATAATATTAAAAAATAATAAACTTTATTAAACTTTATATTTTTTTATAATTAACTTTATAAAAAGACTATTAAATCAAGATAATATATTTTTAAAAATAAATAAAAATTATTATTATTAATAATATAAATAATTTTTATTAATAATAAAACTTATAATAATAAATAATATATTAAAAATAATTTTTTTTTTAATAAATATATAAAGTTTAATTAATATATATATAATTTATATAAATTATATAAGAAAAATATAAATATATATAATAATATTTTTTATAAAAAATATATATTTATAAAAGATATATATTTATAAAAGATATAAATTATAAACTTTAATATATTTTTTTTTATTATTATAAATAAAATATAAAAGTAAATTATTAAAAAAAAAAATTAAAGAAGATTATTATAGAGTTAAAATTAAATATTTTTTAATTTTTATTTAAAGATAATATAAAAAAATTAAAATAAATTATAATATAAATTTTAATAAATAATAAAATTTTAAATAAGTTTTTATTAAAAAAAAAATCTAAAATATTATATTCGTTTATAATATTTAATTATAATTTAAAGTTTTTTTATAAATTTAATAAAATAAATAATACTTTAAAAAATAATATTAAAAAGATTATTTTAAATATTCTTATAAAATATAATTTTAATATTAAGTAAAACAAGAATTAATTTCTTAATCTAAATAATAATATTATTTTAAAATTTTTATATAATTAATTTTTTATTAATAAGGAACTAATATTAGAGAATAATTTATATATTATAAATTTTTTATAAGAGAATATTTTATTTTTTAAATAATTTATTATAATTTTTTTTAATAAATAAATCGATTAATAATTAAAGATAAAAAATTAAAAAATTAAATAGATTAATATAAGTTTAATTTTTTTAATTTATTACTTTACTTTAAATAATATTTAGTTTTTTATAAAAGTCTTTATTAAAACTTTTATTTTATATTTTTTTTATCCGTTTTAATCTCGGGATATATTATATAACTTAAAATTATTTTAGTTTATATTATATATTTTTCTTTTAATTAATAATAATAAATATTTAATATTAAATTATTCCGAAATATTTTAAATTATATAAATTATTTTAATAATAATTAGATTTTTTTATATTATAATTTTTTAATATTTATATTTTCTTGATTATTAAATTATAATTTTTTAATATTAAAATATTTTTTATTATTAATTTATAATTTATTAATATTAATTTTTTTATTATAAAAAAAATATTTTAATAAATTTCTTATAAATTTTTTTTTAAATCTATTATATTAAATTAAAATATATTAAATTTAAGTTTTTTTATTATTTATAAGATTTATTAAATAATTTTATAATTAAAATAATTATTAAAATTTTTAATTATTTATAATATAATAAATAATATATAATAAATTTATTAATATTAATTTAATAATCTCTTGTCTTTAAAAAAATATTAAATTTTAATATATATTTTAAAATTATATATAAGAATAATATATAAAAAATAATTATAATTTTTAAAAATAATTTTTATACTCGTTATAATATTATAATTTTTATTTATTATATTAAATTATTATTAAGTTTTATAACTAAGATATAATTTTTTAATTTAAAAATTTTAAATATTATTATAACTTTAAATTTTAATTAAACTTAATAATTATAATTATTTTAATTTATTTTTTATTATATTTTATATAAAATATCTTATAAACGAATTTTTAATTATTTATTAATATAAGAAATATCGAGGATTATATCGTCATTAACTTTAATTAATCTAATTATTAAAAAAAAATTAAATAATATAAGATTAAATAAATATTTTAAAAAAGTCTTCTTTAATCTCGTCTTTTCGAAAATAAAAAATTATTATTATATTTTAAAGATATCGATAAAAATATTATATTATAATTAAATTAAATTAATTAAATATAAAAGAAGTAAGTTTTTAAAGTCCTTGGATTTAAAAGAATAAAAAATTATTAAAAGTTTAATTTTTTATTTATATAAGAATTTTAGTCCTTTATATATTTATTAGTTATAAATTTAAATTATTATAATCAATAATTAATTTTAAATCAAAATTATTAATATATACGTAATATTTATTAATTATTATAAATCCTTATAAATCAATACTTATTATTATAAATTAATTAATTTAATTTTAAAGTAAATACTCTTTATTTTAAATATTTAAATTTAGCTTAAATATTAAATTTTTTAATTCTTTAAACCGGATTAATAATAATTTAGCGATTTTTAACAACCGCAAATATTAAGCGAATTAAGCGAATTAATTTTTTATATAATAATAGATTATATTAATTATTATTAATTTTAATTTCGTCTTAATTATATTAATAATAATTAAATTATTTAGTTTTAATTTAAAAAATCTATTAAAATATCTCTTAAGTTTTTAAATAAAAAATTAAAAACTTTAATTTAATAACTGACGTATTTATTTATAAAAGTAAGTCTAGTAATTAAAATAAGATATTTAATATAATTATTAATTAAAATATAAGTTTTTTTTTTTTTTTTAATATTTAAGTATTAATAATTCTTAAATAATTAAATAATAAATTTTTATACTTTAAATATAATAATATTTTTATTAATAATATTTAAATAATAATATATAATTATTTAAATATAATAATTATAATAAAGATATAAAAAATTATAATATATTTAATAATAATAAAAATAATAATATATTATCCGGAATTAATAAAAAAAAAATAACGAGAATAATAATATAAAATTATTATTTAATAAAATAAATAATATTATTTAATTTAATTTATTTTATTTTAATATAAAGTAAAATATAATAAATACTTTAAATAATATCGAGCTAATATTTTTTTTTTATATAATATAAATCTTAATTTTAATAATAAAAAAATAAATAATAATAAAAAAATAAATAATAATAATATTAATAAAAGTAAGAATTATTTTATAATCTTGTTTATTAAATTATCTTTAAACTTGATTTTTTTTTTCTTATTATATAATATAGATATTAAATTAATATAATATATAAAATTAAAAATCTTATTATTTTTTTTATTAATGACTTTAAGACTTTAATATAAAAAGTTTTTAATATTAAAAATAAAATATTATTAATTAAAAAAAATTTAATAAATAATATAAGTTATTAAAAATATTTCAGAAATAAAAAATAAAATATTATATTTATTAAAATATATTAATACTTTAAAATAAACTATATATAAATATTTATTAATATTAAAAATATTAAAAAAATTTATTATAATTATTTTAAAGAAATAAATAATAATATTAAAAAGAATAAAAAATTTAAAAAAATATTATATTATAATTATTTATTAAGTCTAGTATTATTAATATAATTTTATTAATTTATTAATTAAAATCCTTAATACTTAAAGACTTTAAAATAAAATATATTTTAAGATAATTAAATATATAAATAATAATAATAAATTTTAAAATTTATATATATAAGATTCTTTAATTATAATTACTTTTGGATAATTTATTAAAATAATCGAGAAAGAGATTATTATTCTTAATAATATTTTAAGATTTATAAAATTTATAAAAGATTATTTTAAAGATCGAGTAATTTTTATTAGTTATAGTTTTTAAAGTCGTGAAGATGACCGAGTTAACTTAAAGAATACTATAATTTTTATAGTTTAATTTATTATTTTTACTTAAAAATTTATAAATAATAATTTTATATTATTATAAAAAAAGTTTTTTTTAATTAAAAAAAATTATAAAAATAAAATTAAGTATAACTAAATATTTTATTAAAATAATTATAAACTAAAGATATAATTTAGATTTTAAAGAAAAAGATTTAATTAATCTTAAAGATTATTTCTTTATTAAATATATTTATAATTTAATAATAAAATCTTTTAAATTAATTTAATATATATCGTTTACTCGTAAGGATTTAGAGATTAAATATTATAATAAAGAAATTATTAAAACTTTTATTTTTATTAAAAAGTTATTATTTTTATCTTTATTATTTATTTTATTTATAAATAATTTTAATATATATTATAATATATATTAAGCTTTAAAGAAATTTTATATTATATTTATTTTTTTAAATTATTAAAAAAAAAATTCTTTAATAAATTTATATTTATTCTTAAATTATATAAAATATTAATAAATAAAGTTATTTATAATTTAATATTTAAGCTAAATATTTTAGATAAAAATATTAAGTTAAATATTAATAATAAAATAATATTAATAAAGATTTTTTTAATTATTTTAATTAAGAATATATTATAAAATATAAATAATTTTAAGTTTATAAAATATAATATAATTAAAGACTATAAAGTTTATTTTATTAATAAATTAAAGTAAAAAAATATATATTTTAATATTATTAAATATAATAAATTTTATTAAAATATAATTTTTTTTTAAGAAAAGAAGTTATTTATTAAATATAATTATAAATAAATTATATTTTTTAATAATTTAAGAATATAATAAAAAATATTATTTATTTTTTTAATTATATTATATTTGGATTTTATATTAAATAAAGATTATAATATTTCTTATTCTAAATAACGGAATATTAATTAGACTTTCTTTAAATTATTATTTAATATAATATTTATATAAAATAATTATAATTTATTTATTAAAATAATATAAATATTTTTTATTTTATTAAATAACTTAAGATTTAAAGTTTTTTTTATTTATTCTCTTGATTATTATTAAAGATAAAATAAATACTTATAATATTTTTATTAATTTTATATTATCGCGAATAAAATATTTAATATAAACTTAAATATTTAAATATTTTATTTAATCTTGTCGGAGATAATTATTTTATTAAAACTCTAATTATATTTTTTAAAAATATTATTATAATTTTTTCGGAAATTAATAAAAGATTAATAAAGTCTCTTATAAGGGACTAAACAATAAAATTAATAAAGAATAATTAAATTAATTATAAACTCTTGATTTAAGTTATAAAAAAAATATATAATAATAAAATTATTTAAAATATTAATAATAATATAAATAATCTTAAAAAAGATTTATTTAATAAGCTTAATATTAATAAATATTAAAATAAATATATTAATAATATTAGTAATAAAAATAATAATAAAAAAATTCTTAATATATTTTTTATAAAGAAAAAAAAATCGAATAAATAAAAAAAATTAAGAAGTTTTTTTAATATTTATATTAGTCTTTATTTAATTAATAATATAAAAGAATATATTTATATTATAAATATTAATATTTTTAATAAAGAAATAATTTATATATAAATTTTTTTAATATTTTAAAAAATTAAATTAATATTTTATAAAAAATAAAAGACTTAAATTAATATAATAATATTTCTTAATTTTATAATTTATTTATTTATAAAGGATAATATTTTATAATTATTAAAACTTAGCTTTATAAATATTTAAATAAAGATTTTTTTAAATTTCTTAAATTTATTAAACTTTATTAAATTATATATTTTTTTTAATTTATAATTTTATATCTTTATTAAAATATTAAAGTAATAATAATAATTATAGTTTTAATATTTAAGAAAATATTAATTATTTTTTAATAAAAATAAATATAAAAAATATTAAATTATAAAAAAATTTATTAAATATTTTTTTTTTATAATTAATAATTTTAAATATTTTATAATATTATAATATTTTTTTATAATTTTTTATATTTAATAAACTTTTATAAAAGATTATAATATTTAAAATATTTTATAATTTAATTTAATAAATAAATTTTTTTAATATTAATATATTATTTTTATAAATTTTATATAAAAGTATAAAATTTTTTATATTAGTGACTTTTATTATATATAGTTAAATAATAATATATTTTGTCGGATAATTTAATTTATTATTATTAAGTTTATAAATAAATAATATTTATTTTTTATAATAATAAAGTTAAAGAAAATAAATATAATCGATTTTATATTAAATATAAATATATATAAAATAATAATAAAAATTAATATATTTAGCTTATCTTAATTTAGCGATAAACAAGATTATATATTAAATATATTAATAAATAAATTATAAAATAATAATAATAATAAAGATAAAAAAATTAAAAAAAACTTTTTTTTATAATATTTTTTATAATTAAAGTATATATAATAAAATAAATTAAATATATTAATTAAGATATATTAATATATATAATATTTTAATTTTTTCTTAACTTTAACTATAAGTAAAATTTAAGTATAAAAAATAACTTTATAAGTATTATATTATAATTTAATTTTTATTAAATTAAAATCTAGTCTTAAAATCTAATTTAGAAGTTATTATTAAATATTAAGATTTAGTTATTATAAAGTTATACTAGAATTAAAATTAAACTAAATTTAAAAAATAATTTAATAAAAGTTTAATTATAGTTTTTAAAAAATTAAATTATAGCTTAAGAATAACTTAAGTAAAAAATTTAATTTAAGAATAATCGATAAAGTATTTAATATAATTATTAATTAAAATATAAATTTTTTTAATATTTAAATAATTAAATAATAAATTTTTATATTTTAAATATAATAATATTTTTATTAATAATATTTAAATAATAATATATAATTATTAAAATATAATATATAATTAACTAAATCTTAATTATATTTTATTAAATTATAAATCTCGGTTAATAATAATAAAATATTAAAAAAAATATTAAAATTTTTATAATATAATTAATTAAATAAATAAAAGATTAAAACTATTAAATAATTTTTAAACTTAAAAAAATATTTATAATTAAATAACTAAATCTTAACTATATTTTATTAAAGTAAAAAATTATAAACTTTAATTAATAATAATAAAATATTAAAAAAAATCGAATTTATTAAAACTTAAAAAATATTTATTTAAAAAAAACTATTAAATAAATAATATACCGATTAATAAAAATTAATTTTTTAATTTAAATTAATTATTTTTTATTAAATTTAAAAATATTCTTTTTTTTTATATTTAAAAAAATATACTTTAAAGAAAAATAAAATAAATTAATAATTTTTTTTTTTAAATTTTAGTAATTAATTAATAATTTAAAGATATTTTAAATATATTTAATCGAAATATAGTTTATAATTATAGAATTTAAGTATTAATTTATATTAATTAAAAATATTTTTTTATTATTTTTAATAAAGTTTTTTAATTAGTTTTATATTGATTTTTATTTATATTTAAATAAAAGAGATTTAAATAAAAGAGATTTAAATAAAATTAAATATTTTTTATAAATATTTTATAAAAAATTAAATATTTTAGAATTTATTTATTTTATATTATTATTCAATAGAATTTATATAATTTATTATAGATTTTTATACTTTAAAAAAAAAATTTTAATATTAAAATAATTTATATTATAAATAACTTTTTTATAAAACTTAAATATAATTAATTAATGATTTTATAAACATTAAGTTAATAATTTATTAATAATTAAATAAAGATTATATAAGAGTTTTAAAAAAAGAAAAGATTTTTTAAGTATTATAATAATATTAAAATTTTTAATAACGTTATATAATAATATTATTTTTACTTTAAAAATTATTTATAAATAAATTTTTTTTTAAAAATAAATTAAACTTTTATAAAATTTATTATTAAATTAAAAATAACTTAAAAAATTAATTTATATATATTATTATTAATTAAATACATTAAAATTTTAAAGAATAAAAAAGAATTTATTATTTAAACACTTATATTATTTAATTATTAAATTTAAAATTTAAAGACTTTAATATTTTAATTTTATAAAAATAATATAAAAAACATAATAATTTAAATATTTTTTTATAAAATATAAAGTTTTAAAAAATTTAAAATTTTTTTAAAAAGTCGTTAAAATTTTAATAAAATTAACTTAAATAATTAGTCGGTAAACTTTTTTTTATCGATATCACGTGAATACTTTAATAAAATAAATTTCGTTTAAAAAATTTAATATTTTTTAAAAAAAACTTAATTATAAAAAAATATAATAATATATTAATATTTATCTTTATTAATTAATATATTATATATATTAAAAAGTTTATATTTTTTTATAATTTTATTATAATAAAGACTTATATAAATCTTCGATTATTTAATATTATTAAAATATTAAATTTATTACTTTTTTAGATTTTTTTTTTATAATTTATATCTTAAACTTATTAAATTTCTTAAAAATAAATTTTATAATAAAAATAAATTTTATAATAAAAATAATAAACTTAAACTTTAAAGAATTAAACGATTTATATATTAAAGAAATATTTTTTTTTAATAAATTTTTTTAATATATATAATTATATATTTATATAATTATTAATATTTATATCTAGTTTTAAAGATTATATTATTTAGTTTATTTTAATCTTGTTTATTAATTTTAGTTTTTATTAATATTATATTATTATTTTTAATTACTTTAATATAATAATTAATAATAAACTTTAATAAATTATTAAATTAAGACTAAATAATAAATAAAAATTTTAATTTAATATAATTTTTTTATAATTATTTTTATAATAATATTAAAATAATAATTAATTATTTAATATACTCGGATAATAAATATAAACTTAAATAATAAATAAGAAAAAAAAGTTATTACTAGCTAAAAGAAAAAAAATTATTATAAAATTATATAATATTTTTAAAATATTTTTATTATAAAAAGAATTTTAATAAAGAATTAATATATAAATAAAAATAAACTTTAATATTTAAAATAAATTAAATTAATAAAATAAATATTAATAATATTTAAAGTTAATATAATAATTAATAAAATTAATATAATATTTAGATTTTATTTATTATTATATTTTTCTTTTTTTGAGTTTTTTTTATTAAATAAAATATTTATAAAAACT
>Ga0302221_10000828_pt1 | contig 20994 bp, 24 predicted proteins | sample II_Palsa_E2_1_FD_193517 | JGI IMG/M metagenome (GOLD analysis project Ga0302221, IMG submission 193517) | Peat permafrost microbial communities from Stordalen Mire near Abisko, Sweden - II_Palsa_E2_1 | ecosystem: Environmental > Terrestrial > Soil > Palsa > Peat permafrost | place: Sweden... | reverse complement strand
TTTCCATTTCGTGCAAACCTTGCCAGCCAAATACACCATTAGGCGGTGCCAGCCTAAATCCTATACCATAAAAGCTGCTTTCAAACTTGGCGTATTCATAATTGCTGGTAAAATATTCATCAGTTGGGCTATGCTCTTCGTATGGTGCAAAATACTTGCTTGCCGATTGGTTATAAAACCGGTAAAACGGAGAGATAGAAAAGAATGGAGTGATTTTATATGGAACTTCTATCCCCGCAGTGTTTGAGCGTATGCCCCAATTGTCAGCATAATAACGGTAGTAAGTACGAATGATGATATTATCACCTAAAAAGTAATTGAGCCTTGCGCCAACAGGAAGTTTAAACCGTGATGATGGGAGTCTTTCAATCGTATCTTTACCATTGCTAAAGTAAACCCGGTGAAACGGCAGGCTTAAAAAACCATGCTGGGTTACCACATCTCCTAAAAGCATTACTTGTAACCGCGAGTTGATCATTTGGGAGTAGGAGAACGATGCGGCAAGCGTTGTCCTCGGGCTGCTACCATAATTGTGATTGCCCCCACCATTGCCATAACCATTTCCACTTCCATAATTATTGGTTGATGCCGGTTCAAACTCCGACGGATAAATTAATGTAACCTTGTCAAAATAACCTTGTAGTTTGGCGCTGAATTCGCCGTTCTTATTATCAGTTTTTTTAGAAAAATGCAGATCAGCACCTAACGATTGGTAATTAAATTCGCCTGAATAATATACACCTGCTCCAAATGTATCGCCCGTTTTCGCGTTTTCATGAGTCCAATCTACAGATGGATAAAGTCTGGTTCCTGTTGGCGATGATGCACCTGTTTTGGAAACAAATGCTTGCGAAGCTGCTGTGTGATAATCGAAACCAAGCCCAACAGCAAGCGTATTTTTGTTTAGCAACCTATCCAACCAAACCATATTTAAGGTAAGGCCATTAGCAACATCGGTTACCGCCTCTGTACCTATGCCACCTGTTACTGCCGAATGATCGCCGGTTTGATTATAATAGCTCGATACAAAATCAACTTCATCAATGTGTATTTTGCGTAATTTATAATCTGTGGTATCAGTTACAGCAGCTGGGTTTGCAATAGTAAACGGCGATTTATTTTCGGCTAAACTATTGTTACCTACCTGTGCATGTGCGCTAACGCGGCACAACATCGCGAATCCCAAAATGGATAAATATACTTTCTTCATTTTCTATCTATCCTTTATTTAGTTACAGCCACAACCACCACCTGTTTTACCAGCATTAGCACCCGATGCGGCTTCACGGTATGATTCAAAATTCAGTTCGTTTTTCTCCACCTTGCGGTTTCCCAATACCATTTCCGAATCGTTAAGTCTACTTTTTTGATACTCCTTAAGGCGCACGCATGAACTAACTGAAAAAATCAGAAGCGCACACACCATAACTTTCGTAAATTGTTTTATCATCATACGGGGTATTTAATATTTATATTCTGGGAGGCGTAAAGCTTGTCGTTATCATCAATAATTATTGCCTCTACACCTTTAATTTGATTTATCATATCCAATCCGGAAGTTATTCCCATAATAGTAACAGGTGTTGCCATTGCGTCGGCTAGTTCGGCATTCGTGGTAATAATGGTCACACTTTTTATTCCTGATATTGGCAAGCCGGTGCGCGGGTTAATAGTATGCGAATACTTTTTGCCGCCTATCATCACAAATTTTTCGTAGTTGCCTGATGTAGCCACTGCCATATTGCTTATTTCCATATATGAAAAAGCCTGATGTGCTGCGTTTGGGTTGGCAATGGCAATAGTCCACTGTTTGCCGTCTGGCTGTAAACCCCAGGTGGTTAAATCTCCCGATGCATTTACTACGCCACTTTCTACACCATTTAACTTCATAACCTGTTTTGCTCTTTCAGCAGCATAACCTTTCCCAATGCCTCCAAAGCCAATACGCATCCCCCTTTGGCGCAGGAATACAGTACAGGCTTCATCATCGAGTATTATATTTTGGTAATTGATAAGCCTTACCATTTTTTTTGCTGTTTCCTTATCCGGCAACTCCGTCATTTGTTGATCGAAGTTCCATAATCTTTTATCAACAGAACCGTAACTGATATCAAAAGCCCCCTGTGTTAATGATGAAATTCGTAGCGAGCGCTTAATTAAATTAAACGTTTCGCGGCTAACGGTTACTGGTTTTATTCCTGCGTTAGCGTTTATAATGTTTGTTTCGCTATTATCATTAAACGTTGTGAGCAATTTTTCTATACGTTGTATTTCACTTATACCGGCATCAATTTTTTCATTGGCCCATTGTCCATCTGTTGCAACAGCGCTCAATTCAAAGCTATTACCCATTAATTTGCAGGTCTTTTTATGAATTTTTTGTGTTGCCATTTATATTGTATAAATGTTTTGGGTGCAAAATCAACTAACTTAAAGCGAAAAAATGAAACGAATTAGTGCCAATAGTTATATTAAAAACTTAATACGATATTAACATAACATTCTGTAGTAAATCTGAATTTCAGGTTTTTAACAGATATTTAACATTTGTATTTATTCGCTGCCTCCGTTTATCATATCAGATACAATACCGCTGTCTTCTTTTCGCTCAGCCAGAAACACGCCGGCCAAATGCACGGTTATAAATGCAAGTATCAGGTACATTGTAAAAGCATGTATTTGTCTGAAAGCGTGGATGGATTTTAACATCGGCACATCGTCTTCAAAAGCCAGGCAAAGCCCGGTTAATACCATTGTTAATATCATCAGGTAAAAAACGGCGTAAATAGTTTTAACCCAAAATTCGTGTTTAGCAAGTTCTCGCCGCTTTTTTACAGTTTTGTATTGTTGATACGCGACGGTTATTTTACGGATAAACTTTTGATCGGCTAATTGAAAAAACTCTAATACCAACCTAAAAATCAATAAAGCAGCAAGCGTGTAGCCAAAATAAGTATGTAACGCCCATACTTTATCGCTTAATTCATGTGCTACCGAGCGGGCTTGCCCATCAGTAACATTAATGCCGTTGTTGTGTAGATTAGTTTTAATTAAGGATGCATTGGCTCTCGTTTTAAAAAGAGTTGAGTTTAACAAGACTGTCAATAATGAACCAGTTATAACCAATGCGTTTAGCCAGTGCCATAAACGAAGGGAAGATGAATATTTTTTCACCTGTTTTGGATGTTTAACATTATATAATTTGGGTTCGATAACAGTCATACTATAATTTTTAATTTAAGTGGCTAATATCAGTGATTAATTAACCTGGCCAATAGAAATGCGGCGGCAGCGGCCAAAGCGCCAATAACAACCACTTTTACAGCGCCTGCAAATGGGGGCTGGCCAGTAAGCTTACTTTTAAAATATCCGAAAACAAACAATGCCAACAACGTAATTACGCATGAACAGGCTAACGCTTGTTGTGTATTATGGATAAAAACATAAGGCGATAATGGAATAATGCCACCAATAATATAAGATACACCAATTGTAAAAGCACTCTTTCTTGCCCGGTTGGGGTCGGGTTTCTCAAGCCCAAGTTCATATTTCATCATAAAGTCCACCCATTTATCTTTATCCTTCGCCATTTCGTCAGCAATTTCTTGCTGTAAGTGCGCCGATAAACCAAACGCTGCAAAAACCTCTTTTACTTCTTCTTTTTCCTGCTCGGGTACACGTTCAACTTCTTCATATTCTCTTTTAAGTTCTGAATTGTAATGGTCTGCATCTGTTTTACCGGCCAAAAATCCACCAAGCCCCATCGCTATTGAGCCGGCTACAATTTCGGCCATGCCAGCAGTCACCACAATTCCCGATGCATTTATAGCGCCACTTAAACCAGCCGCTAAAGCAAATGGTACTGTTAAACCATCAGACATGCCAATTACAATATCTCTGATAGTTTCTGAACTGTTTACATGTTGTTCTTTATGCATTTTCAAAACTAATTGACGATAACCGCTTTACATAAAATATTAGTAGTTTATAACTGGTCTTGGTACATTTAATTTAATAGAAACGCTTCCGAAACCAAAATGCCAAATTAACCAGACCTATCAACGCGGGGACTTCCACAAGCGGCCCGATAACGCCAGTAAAAGCTTCGCCGGAGTTAATACCAAACACCCCGATGGCGACAGCAATAGCCAGCTCAAAATTATTGCCGGTTGCGGTAAAGGCTATAGAAGTTGACCGGGAATAATCTGCACCAAATGACTTACCGATAAAGAAACTGGTTACAAACATGATGGCAAAGTAAATCACCAATGGTATGGCAATCCTTACTACATCAAAGGGTATTTGTACAATCAGCTTGCCTTTTAAACTAAACATTACCACAATGGTAAACAGTAATGCAAACAATGTTACAGGCGATATGAAAGGAATAAACTTTGACCGAAACCAATTCTCGCCTTTTAATTTAATAAGGCTGTAACGGCTTACAACGCCTGCTGCGAAAGGAATACCCAAGTAGATACCTACACTCTTAGCTATTTCGCTAATAGTTATGTTGATTGCTAAACCTTTTAATCCAAATAGGGGTGGTAATACAGTAATAAATAAAAAAGCATAAACACTGTAAAGTAGTACTTGAAAAATACTGTTTAACGCAATTAGCCCGGCAGCATATTCCCTGTTTCCTTCGGCAAGTTCATTCCAAACTACCACCATAGCAATACAACGGGCAAGTCCTATCAGTATCAAGCCAACCATATAAGCAGGATGATCCCGTAACAAGGTAATAGCTAATATAAACATGAGCACCGGCCCTATAATCCAGTTTAAAACCAACGATGCTGTTAATACTTTTGTGTCCTTAAATACCTCGCCCATATTTTCATATTTCACTTTGGCAAGTGGCGGGTACATCATCAGGATAAGTCCGATTGCCAGAGGCAAATTGGTTGTGCCACTTGAAAAGGAATTAATAAAACCTGATGAAGACGGTATAAAATAACCGATAGTGATACCCAAAGCCATTGCCAGGAATATCCATAAGGTTAAATATTGATCAAGAAAACTTAACTGTTTTCTTTCCGTGGCTGGTGAACAATGATCTGCCATATTAATACTTCAGGTTTTCGTTTACAAAGTTTTGTATGTATTTGCGGATCATCTCGCGAACTTCCCTGAATTGTTCCATTACTTCGTCCTCAGTACCATTCGCTTTAGCAGGGTCAGGGAAATTGTAATGTAACTTTACCGCATTCGTAGGAAGGTAAGGACAGCTCTCTTTAGCATTATCGCATACCGTGATCACAAAATCAAAAGGCACATCAAGGTATTCGCTAACATTGTTTGAAGTGTGTCGGGATATATCGATACAATCCCGCTTCATAATTTCAATGGCTTTCGGATTTACGCCGTGTGTTTCAATACCAGCGCTGTAGATATTTGCTTTATCGCCTGCAAAGTAGCGTAAATAGCCCTCCGCTATTTGGCTTCGGCAACTGTTTCCGGTGCAAAGCACCAATATATTTTTCATATTGTTGTTTATGGGTTTAATTACAGCAGCCAGGTTGCATGTTGTCTTTTTATAGTTCGTTGGATATTAATTAATTGTAATATTGCGATTGATTTGACTAAATTTTTTTAACAGCAGCTATTCATATCCTTATAAGAAGAAAACAAGCCGTTCAACTCCTTTTGCAACGCTTTCCACGCTTTAGGCTCAATGCAATAACATACGCTCACGCCATCAATAGTACCCTGTATTAATCCAGCATTTTTTAACTCTTTCAAATGCTGAGATATTGTAGCCTGTGCTAAACCCAGCTCCTCTACCAAATCGCCACAGATGCAGGCATTCGTTTTTATCAACTCTTGTAAAATTGCAATACGTGCCGGGTGTGCAATTGCCTTTAATTGCACGGCCAGCTTATTTTGCTCTTTTGTATATATTTCTGATTTAGTGACTCCCATATTGTATCGCAATATTACGATTAATTTTTACAACAAAATATTTTTTTGATCGAATTAAAGCCTTTGATTTAAGAAAAATGATTATGAAAAAGAGAAACTTGTAGTTTAAGTAATTAATTATTAGTTATATTAATTACTTGTATTTAAGTAAAGCTACAGGAATTTGAATATTTAATATATTGATATTCAGTAAGTTAATTTACAATTGTAAAAAAAATACCGCAATTATTGATATAAATATTGAATATCAAGTAATTGCGGTGTTTCCGTGGAGCCGGAGGGATTCAGGTCGAACACCTATTACCTATTCTTTTGTTTATTAATAAATTAAAAATCAAATAGTTGTATAGTTTTCAGAAGTTGTTTTCTTGCACATTTTTCAATCGATTTTCCCTGAAAATACGCTTTTACATATTTCAAGTTTCATGAAAATGATATAAATGTGTTCGACAATCGAACACGTTTAGTTTTTAATGAATAGCTCCACTTTAAGTGAGTTTTAGATTTTTAAAAAATGGTTTAAAAGCCTATCGTTATTAGCCATGCTTTCACCTCATCTTCAGCCTGTTTTTCTTTATGCCCTTTCATTACAAAAAGCACGCCGTCCCGTTCTATACCACCTTTGGTAGAAAATCCTTCGAGCACTGTGCTTTTAGGGCATAGTGCTTTTACTGAATCGAAACCGCTTCCTACACCGTAGCCTGCGTTGGTATTAAAGGGAATGACAGTTTTTCCAGCCAAATCATATTGATGCAGGAAACTTTTCATCGGAGGTGGCATCTGCATATCCCATGTGGGAAAGCCTAAAAAAACCACATCAAATTTTTCGATGTGGTCAATCTTTGTTTTTAAAGGTGGTAAATAGCCGCTTTCATTTTCCCGAACCACTGAACGCTTTGGTAAGATCAATCAGCAAAAGGAAAGTGTATCAATCAACAGCGACACCTCTGTTAGCCGATCCACTCAATTGGATTATGCCGTACCGGCCTCAAAAATAGCAGGGTTGTCGTCCGGTGAATTTGTCGGTATGGTAGCGGATGATCCTACCAATAAAATAGAACTCAAGACATTTCATTGCCAAATACAAAATGACCACAAAGCAATCAGTGAGGAAGAGCGAACCTACCAGGCCATACCTATGGTCCGCACAGTTTCTCAACCCGAAATACACATGAATTATCAAAGGGTTAAAGAAGATATTAAGGCAATGGTAGAACAATTAACGACAACGGCACCATGAATATTTATTGGCGCAAGTCTGGATGTGTGTTGAAAGTAAACAAATGATTATTTTAATATATATTTTTTATTAACTTGACAACCAAATAAATGAAACTTAAAAGTAATAGCAAGAGCAGAGTTAAAGCCCGCTAAGCTTACCTAATTTTATCATCTAATGAGCACGCCTTTAACCGACGAGCAGTACCTTGAACTTTTTAAAATCAATGAAGATAAATATATCATTGGCATCTTCCAAGACGGTATAACTGTCTATAAACAGCAAATCCGAACGCTTAATATCTTTCACGCCCTTTATAAAACTAAACTGAAGCCTTTTGCTAATGATAAAAATTATCAGATCGGCATAATTGGTGCAGGTGTGGCAGGGCTAACATTTGCCGCCGCCGCACTTGAAGCAGGGTTTCGGGTTCTTTTATATGAGAAAACCTCCGTATATCTTCACATGCAATTTGGCTGTGATATACGTAAGATACATCCCAACTTGTATGAGTGGCCTGATAAAAACTACATTAATCCCTATGCAGAATTGCCGTTGTTGGATTGGAAGCATGATTCTGCATCAAATGTTGTTAAGCAAATTATAAGAGGCTGGGAGAAGATAAAGACCGCAGCCACTGCCTCTGACTTGAAAGGCGTCAAAACCTTTGAAAAATTCATGTCCTGTGAAAAAATTGAGGTTAAGCGGGCGCTTCACAAAGGCAAACTCAAATACGGTGTTAGCCACAAGGGTGAAGAAAGTGCGACCAACTTTTGTGATTTGTTAATTTATGCTACCGGATACGGCGTTGAAAGCGGCGTGGATTCAAAAGCCAACACACCGTCATATTGGCGAAATGACTATTATGCGCAGATAGATATGCATAAGGAAGCCCCCAGGTACATCATCTCTGGTGTTGGTGACGGGGGCCTTATCGACCTTTTTCGCTTAAAAATTTTCGATTTTAGTTATGAGGTTATCCTTGATATTATCGAAAATCCAGAGGGATATACCGACTTATATCCAAAACTTGTTGAAGCAAAAGAGCAGATACAAATGATGGCTGACCCACCGGCAAGAATTTACTACACGCTGTTTTCAGATATCCATGAAGATTTTTACCGTTACATTTACGAAGGGTTAAAAAGCAGGGATTTAATCCGTTCAACAAAGATCATACTTAACAGTTCAAAAGACGATTTTGCAGAAACATTAGATTACAAAAGGGTATCATTCCTACACGCCTTTTTAATGTTTGTACTCATGCATTATCAAAGTAAAATAGGTTTAGACTACGTTGGAGGCAAATTGACCTGGAACGCAGCCGGAAAACCTGAAATACCGGGGTTCAACATCAAAGAAAAAGATGCTATAATTGTCCGCCACGGAACTAACCGGTTAGGATCATTACCAGCCGAATTATTGGCTGATGAAGAGGATTGTACTTTGAAAACTATTGAAGACCGGCAAATAAAATTCTACAATCATGGTAATGTAGAACCTCGCTGGTCAAATTCGGATTTGTTGGCCATATTCAATCCGGAAAGTAAACGTAGTTATGAATATCTTAACCCTAATACCACTATCCTTTGCACTAATTTTGTAGCTGGGTTAGCCAGCCTAATTAAATCCTACAGAAAAGATGACAGTGATTTTAGGTTAACCCTTTTTCGGCCCCTTTTTGTAAAGGGCGAATACTACTTTCAGCAGATCACATCTTATTTTGGTACGAAACCTAGTTCGGATAACAACAGCATTGGGCAGGTTTTTAAAATCGACCGGGGTAATATCGGACTTAGTTTTAAAACGGGTAAAGCAACACTTATCGTAAATGATGATGAAGTAGCTTTCAAAGATCTGATCGACAAATTAAACCTATCTGAAGACTTTGATTCTATTGATAAAAACAAGTCGTTTTTTACTTTACCGATCCTCGCAGATATTGGGGAAGGTAATTTAACTACAAATCTGGTGCTTTGCATCGATAGTCCTAATGCTATATTTATCGATGTTGAAAAAGGGGATCTGAACTTAATTGAACTTATTTGCTCATCTGCAAATGGGTTTGTTGAAACTATCCATCACCATATAACGTATGACGAGATATCTATGGTGCCTGCTGACTACCCCCCTTTGATAATAAACGGTGAGATCGACGATGCTGTTGAACACAACACTTGCTTTAAGGCGATTTGTAAAGATGAACCGAATTTAGCACCTGAAAACACAAAATTGATCTTTAATGAGTTATACACATTCAATCTTATTATTTAGTAGTAGTTTTTAACATCTTTTAACCATTTTTAGACTTGAATGTGATACTATCGACCTTAATACAATATATCTTTGCACTATGAAGCTTTCAACAACTGAGAACAACGGAATCGTGGAAATACAGTCGCCGGTTTATCCCGAGATGACTAATACGCTCAATGCTTATTTGGGCCTGATTAACGTGTGGGATGATGAAAGTATCAATTCGACCAAACAAGTACGAATGCTTGGATTAGGTGACCATGGCAATGTGATCAGAGAGATACGGATCAATGCCAAATGGGATACCATTTTCACTAATGTCGAAAAATGCTTAGAGAGCTTACGTGATATTTCTGCTATCAAACAAGTGTTGATCGTGCAAAACGAGCCTAACAAAGATATTTACCCTGGCCCACGAGAGAAAACGTTAGCCCGCAAGATATGGTCCCAAGCAAAGTATTTGGGTGTTCCATTAATGGATCAATTAGTAGTATCAGAAAACTCTTATTATTCTTATAAGGAGAATGAGGTTGTGGGTGATGAATAATGTAAAAACATTAAGCCCTGGTGACAGTATCACTATCTAAAGTTACAATCTCTACCACTCCATAGTTTGGCGATTTAACGTAATCAATTTCATGGCTTGATGGGATGCGGAATGACATCACCGTTTGCCCCTTATGATTTGTGATCGAGAAATCTCCCAAGGTAATGATATCCATACCTATTAATGCATCGCAGGTTCCGGCGAAGTTATCCACTTCTGTTGCCACAATGCTTTTTATTAAATTGGCTTGAGGAAGCATGACGTCTACGGTATAGGTATTCATATCCCGTGGGCCACTGGCTGTTTGAACCCTTGCCATGCCGGTAGGTATCAATTTTAGCTTTTCAACAACATCCTTAGTTATTGCCGAACCGGTAGCGCCTGTGTCCCAAAGTCCTGTGATCTCAACAAATTGCTTTTCGTTAGCTCTGTAAATTTGGATTGGTGAGGTTAGTATCCTTGAGATGCCGTTTTCAGATCTCAAGGTGAGCGATCTTCTTTTTGTCAAGCGAATAAAAGGTTGGTTAAAACTAAAGAATGAAAAGTTTGGGTGTAACTTTCCGCACCTGCAAGGCAGTGTTGAATCAGAAAAGTCCCAATTTCAAAGGCCTTACTCGCTTCTTTATAAGCGCTTGCTTGACTATCATAAGCACCTTTGACCTCTTCATCTTTGATGACGAGAAATTTGCCGTTATACCTTTCTACCAGTATTCGTTGATTATCTAAATAAAACTGAAACTCTTTCTGTAACATATTGCAAATGCAAAAGTAAAAAAATATCGTGAACCTTTAAATTATTAACCATCATGTGGTCTTACTGTTTTCCTAAAACGAAGTTTGTCAAGCGTCAGTATCTGGCTACTGAAAATAACGACATATGTTAAAGTAAACTTAAATATCCGTTATGGCTTTACCAAGCTTTAGCTGGAAATGAACAAGCTGAATAAATCTTCAGGTTGGTAATTTAAGGGTTGTCCGGATACTGCCGTGCTGATACGAAGAGCGGGTTGCACTTTGCAATTTTGTGAAAAGACTAAGTAAAATGACGTCATAAGGATAGTTTTATCTGATAAATATAATAAATTTTTATTATCCAATAGTTGAGTCTAATTAATTAAATAAAATTGGTTATTAAATTCTGGCTTAGGCCGCAGAATACGATAAAGCCTCTGTAACATCTAAATAACTCAATACAATCACACCACACGGGGAACGCTCTTTGGAAAATATAACGCTATCAGTGGTTATATGCAGAACGTAAAGCAATACAAAACCGAAGAGGTTAAACTAAAATCGATCTTGTTCGGCAACGACTTTACCAAAACACAATCAGCTTTTCAGCTGCAAACAGTTTGAAAAGACAGGCGAAACGCAATTAGTCTTTAACTAACCATTAGGGGGCGAAGCCCCCTTTTACAAATACGACCATGAAAGAATTAATCACACATAGCGACCGCATAACTATGTATGCTATCGTTTTGGTTGCCATTGGCTTGATCTCGCGTTATTTTATAGGAAAACGGAGGTTTAATCGCAGTGGTATTGCAGGGATGCAATATTTCAATAGCTACAAACAAGCCCTAATAACCACAACGGTTGAAGGGTTGCTAAACATCATAGCCACCCTGTTAATTGTTGCGGGGATCATTTTGTACCTGATTAAATAACAGGAACTAAGATTTTTAAAATGCCCGGCGGGCCGGCGATACCAGCCCCATACGCCCCCTGTTTACATTGCTGATCGTTTTTAGCGGTGTAAACAGGGGGCATCTTGCATGAAAACACAATAAAATGAACATATCAAATAACTTTGTCAGATAATTTATAAATTATTAACATAAATGTTAATAATAATTTTTATTATTGCACTTTAATTTCATGCGATATGAAAGTACTGCAATTTAACAACTTTTCTGTTACATATATGCTGACCATGCACCACCGCATTGCCACCTTCGTTTTAATGATGGTGTTGATATGATTGTATCAATACCTGGATTTAAGACCTTGACTGGTGATGGAAAAAGATTGAAAAAAAATATTAAGGAAATATTATTAGAGAATATCGACTTTCTCTGTACAAAATGGGATGAGCTTAACTAAAGATAGAAAAATGAATAACTGGGATAAAAATACATACCAAAGGATTGAGCACGCAATATTGCTGAATGATTCTATTGAAGTGTTATTTGAAAATGGTGATGAGACAAAAGTTTCACTTAAAAGTGTTTTGCCTTTTTCGTTTGATGGCGATTCAATAGAAATGGATTATAATTCTTACGAGATCTTAATTAAAAATGGGCAGTCAGAAATAGCCATCCCCTGGAGCAAAATTAGAGTTTTAACTGATGTCGAATATAGCAAGTATATGGTTGACCAGGCTGAAGAACAAGCTAAAGAAATCGGAAAAAAAATAAAAGCATTAAGAGAAAGGAAAGGGATAAAAAGTAATGAACTGGCAGACCGTTCGGGTTTAACGGCACAAACCATAAGTAGAATTGAAAGGGGGCATACAGATGTAAGTTTTGCTACGCTGAAAAAGATGTTGGCTGCTATGGGTTTAACCCTCAAGGATTTGGCAGATTATCAACATGAAGAAGCCCAACTTTCAGAAAAATCTTTAAATTATCTTCTTCGCCGATTATCTAAAGCTGGAATTGATTCTAAATTTCTATTGAGAAAATTAATTCCGCACCGTGTAGATTTAGATAACTTAAAAGGAGAATTACCGCCACTTATACTTAATGAAATAGTTTCGTACATACAGACGGTCTATAATTGGTCAAGTGACTTAATATGGAGTAATGAGGATTTGACTATTAATGATAATGCCTCGAAACTGGCTTTTTATAAAAAGCCAGTTAATAGCAATTTATATCAAATAAAAGCTTATTCACATTATGCATATTACATTTCAAAACTGGTTTTGCAAAATACGGTTTCGCTTGAGAAACACGAGTATCCGGGCGATATCGACGAGTTTCGTGAATTATTTATAAAAACAAAAGTTATAGATTTTGAAACTTGTTTGTCTACGGTGTGGAGTCTTGGTATTTGCGTTATGCCATTACGAGATAAGGGATTGTTTCATGGTGCAAGCTGGAACATAGATGGTAGGCACATTATTATTTTAAAACAGACATCAAATTCTCAGGCAAAATGGCTATTTGACTTATTACATGAGGTTTACCATGTTTTTGCCCACCTTGACGAAATTAATACTTCGGTTATTGAAACTGAAGAAATTGGACCTTCGGTTGATCAAAGTGCCATCGAAGAAGCAGAAGCCAATTCTTTTGCTCATAAAGTGTTATTTGACGATAGTACAGAATCTATTATTGACAAGTGCCTTTCATTAGCTAATTATAGAATTGAAAATCTAAAAAATGCTGTTAACAAAGTTTCAGTAACAGAAAATATTGGAGAGGATGTATTAGCTAATTACTTAGCATATAGATTAAGCTTACAAAATGAAAATTGGTGGGCGACAGCAAACAGCTTGCAAATAACAAGTCCTGATCCTTACGACATCGCTATTACATACCTTAAAAATAATTTAGAAAACAATATAAATAATCCCATTGAAGCAAACTTGCTTGCAATGGCAATTAACAATTAAAACCATGGAAGAAAAGAAGAAAAAATTCAAAAAAGTGCCTATTGAAGTGCCTGTTGATCAAATTACCCCACTTGATATAACTTGTGGTAGTACAAAGTGCGAGGATGAGTTGCATTGTTTCAGAATGAGTAATCGCGACGTTAAAAAACATGGTAAAGATGGTGTATGCAAAGAATGCGGTGCTGATTTAATTGACTGGACAAGAATTCATAAGCAAGATATCAATGATGCTGAGTTCGTTTTCAATTCCATGAAAAATGAATTAATACGCCACGTATATTGGCATACAAAGATTAATCCAAAGGCAATAGAAAAGTCGCAAAAACTAAGCAAAGGCGACCAGGCAGTTAAAGCGCGAAAAATACTTAAACAGAGGATTGGAAAAGAGCAGAATTTTAACGAAGGTCGTCAAACACCTATGGTGGGTGAAGAAATTGTAAGTTACGCTCAACATGCTACTGGCACTTGCTGTCGTCGCTGTTTGGAATATTGGCATAACATTCCTGCAGGAACTAGTCTTACCGAAGATCAAATGGATTATTGTGTAGAACTTGTTTTACGCTATGTTGAAGAACGAGTACCGGAAGAAGCCATAGCAGTAACCGTAGATTAATAACATGGCAACTTTAATAGATACCGCCAAGTTTTCAGATCATCTCCGAAGAAAAGGTATTGATTTGGAAAATAAAAAAATCTTGATTACTAACTATACAGGTAGTATGCAGGAACAGGATTTGGCAGAACCAGCAAATTGTGATGGCTTTGGTCGAATTCGACATTTTAAATTTAAACGCGGTGAAAATTGGCCGGTCAATCCACTTCCAATTTTTCCGGTTGCCAAAGGTTTAGGCTTGCCATTTACCGACAGTATCCGCGCGCAAGTTTTCCAAAATGCAGTATGTAACTGGCGGTGTTGGTATTGCTTTGTAGATTTTGAATTACTTTCAGGTAATAGGAAATATTCTGAATTTTTATCCTGCGATGAACTTTTGAATCTTTACCTGAATCAGTCTGATATTCCCAAAGTTATTGATCTTACAGGTGGCCAACCAGATTTGACACCTGAGTGGGTGCTCTGGATGATGGAAAGTTTGATTGCAAAAGGGTTGTCCGAAAGTGTGTTTTTATGGTCGGACGATAATCTAAGCAATGATTATTTCTGGAGATATTTGACCCAACAACAAATTGATATGATTATCAGCTATAAAAAGTATGCGAGAGTTTGCTGTTTTAAAGGCATTGATGAGCAGTCATTTACATTAAATACTTTAGCGAAGCCAAAGCTTTTTGATCAACAGTTTGAACTATTTAAACGTTTTCATGAAATAGGTATTGATTTGTTTGGATATATTACTTTGACGGCAGCAACATCAACTGATTTTGCAACAGCAGTGCCTAAGTTTCTTGATAGAATACAAAACATACATGAGAATTTACCGCTTCGGATTGTTCCATTAGAAGTTAGCATGTTTACGCCTCTTGAAGACCGTCTTGAATCACCTCAAATTGATGCGATGGCGGGTCAATATAAAGCGATAGAAATTTGGCAAAATGAATTGAATAGACGCTTTAACTCATCAATGTTAGAAAAAAACATTACAGATATTATAATTTAATTTTAGTACCTAACCTAATATCCTTTCACAAATGGAAACTGAATTTCTTAAAAATAGCATACTTCGCTTGTGCGCTCGGCCACGAAGTTTCGAATTCCTATCAAAAGAAATGCAAGGGCTTGATCCAATAAGGTTATTTGAATTAGTTGCTGAACTTGAAGGAGAAGCTAAACTTCAAAAAGATGATGATTATTGGGTATTAAAAACCCAACAATCGCCAACTTTAGAATTATATTATCCTGCACCGCCAATACATTTTTTAAAAAAATACATGGGGCATTTTGATTTTTTAAAAAGCCCACATCCTTTAGACTTTGAGTGGCGTAATACCATGAAAAGTCTGAATTATCTTACTGGTCTTATAACTCAAATTAATAGACCTGAAGAATCCGTCCTTTTATTAGGTATGCCAACACTGTTCGCAAATATTTGTGATAAAGACATTCCTCAAACAGTAAAATTAGTCGAAAGAAATGAACCTATAATTGATTCACTTTCCAAGCTTGTTAACGAAAAAACAAGTATAACAAAAGCTGATATTTTTAAAGCTAAACCCCAAGATATCGGCAAACACAGTTGCGCTATAATGGACCCTCCATGGTATTCCTTACATTTTTTTCAATTTGTTTGGCTGGCAGCAAAAGCGTTGAAGGTAGGAGGAACCATGATAATTAGCATACCCCCTATAAACACCAAACCCGATATCGATACGCAGCGTTTAGAATGGTTCGATTTTTGCCAAAAACAAGGATTATGCATTGAAAATTTATTTGCTTCAAGGTTAGAATACGCAATGCCATTCTTTGAATTTAACGCATTTAGGGCCGCGGGTATAAAAGACATCTTGCCATTTTGGAGAACCGGAGATGTAGTAACTTTTAAAAAAATCCGAGACACAGATACTGTAAGACCAGAATTTATTGAACCAACATCTACCTGGAAAGAAATTACCTTTGACACGGTAAGAATAAGGGTTAACACAGCGTTGAAAAGTGATGGAGATTTTGAAATAAAATCATTAGTACCAACAGATATTTTACCTTCAGTAAGTAAAAGTGATCCGAAAAGGCAAGGAGTTAACATTTGGACAAGTGGAAATAGAATTTTTTATACAAACAAACCTGATATATTTTTAAAATATGCCAAAACTTTTGGCAACCCTACGTTGGGCAATAAAGAAGAAGAAATTGTACATATGTTTATCCAGGTAAATGTTGAATTTGAAAAAAATGAATTCAATAACTATTTGAATTGGTTATATTATGAAATGGAAAGACAAGGTTTTTAAAGAAATAATAAAAGAAATTGACCAAGATAGCGCGTGGAAGGAGATAACACAGAAATTAAAATCGAATAGGAACGATTTTGGTGTTCATGTGGCAATTTTTTCAGAACCTTACTTAACCTTACTAATTACTGGAGCAAAAAAGGTTGAAAGCCGATTTTCCATTAACAGAATTAGCCCTTACGGCAAAATATTCGCTGGAGATATTGTGCTTGTCAAAAAAGGTGGAGGTCCTGTGGTTGCCATATTTGTCGCCGGTAAGGTCAAGTTTTTTTCTGGGTTAAATGTCCCAAAACTAAAAGTAGTTGAAGAGCAATATGCTGATCTGATTTGCTCAAAAGTCGATCCCGAATTTTGGCATATTCGAGAAAACTCAAAATTCGGAACTTTAATTGAGGTGGGTTTAGTAAAAGAAATTGGCCCTGTAACGATCAATAAATCAGACCGGACAGCTTGGTCAATCGTACAAAATAAAGTGTTATCATTATTCGACAACCCATTATCATGAAGCACTTAGCAAACTCTATTATTTTTATAGGTATGACTTGCTCAGGTAAATCTACTATAGCCAACGAACTTTGTAAAGAAATCTCCTACAAAAAAGCCTCATTCGGAGGTTATTTGTTTAATTACGCACAGAAAAATAATCTTGACACTAAGAAAGATACCCTACAGGTTATTGGCCAAAATTTTGTTGAAATTGATTACAAAACATTTTTGTCGAATGTGCTTGAATTTTCCCAGGCAGGGGAAAATGTAATTTTTGAGGGTGTAAGACATATTGTTATGCTTGATGAAATAAAACAGATAAGTTCTAATGTGATAACATTTTTTATCGATACACCATTTGAACTTAGATATCAAAGATTCAATCAACGCGAAGCTGATAAAATAACAAAAGATCATTTTTTGAGTTTAGACAATCACCCCGTTGAGAAAGAAATCACAATATTAAAAGAATCTTGTGATTTTGTTTTGGATGGTCGTAATAGTATAGCCGCTATTTTAGACGAAGTAATTTCAAAAATTAATTTATAAATGCCTAAACAAACCCGATCGCAAAAAATAGGTGCATTAGGGCAAAGCCTCGTTGAAGTCACAGTAAAAAAATCTCGATACTGGATTGCTCGCAACCTAAATGAGGATTATGGCATCGATTTGGAACTGGAATTTGCTCCCGATGATGTGACGGGAAAGTTTATAAAAGCTCAAATCAAAACTCAACAAAGTGTTGCTGTTAAAAAAGGCTTGGTTTCTATGCCATTGGAGAAATCATTTCTGCGTTACGTTTATGAATGTCGCATACCAATATTATTAATAGTCGTTTCTTTAGAAACTGAAAAAATGTGGTATGTATGGCTCCAAAAATGGATCATTGATTCGGGAAATATTTCAAATTTATACAATGAAAATATTTCCCAAAATTTGACTGTAACCATTAATGAATTGAATGATTTTGTTTCGGGATTGGACAGCGAAATAATTCCAATATCTACCTGGGAAAATGGCACACAGCTTTACATCGGGTTACGTGATTTGGCAAATCTATCTCTTAGGATGTATAACAGTGAACTGTCCGAATTGCTATTTAATTATTTAGGTAAATTCAGGCCATCTAACATTGCGGATGAAGGTTATCTTAATTCACTGATTGAGCAAGTTCTTGAATTGGGAAATAATCTTTGGGCCACAAGTCAGGGCAATAAAGTATCAAGTCAACTTTTTGATTTTGTAAGAAAATTTGGAAATCGACTAACATCTGATCACATTGCTCAAATATTGTTGCGCGGGGAAACTTACTCAAGAACCGGCATTATTGCATTGGGGATTTTATATGAAGATTTCCAAGAGCATACAGTTGCCTTAAATCTGACAGAAAAATTTAAAAATTTCGCAGATCCCCGAGTTCATTATTATTGCACGATACGCGAACGTTATTTAGATTTGAAAAGCCCCGGCTGGTTGTTTGAATCAGATTTGCGTGTTGGTAAACTACAACCAAATTTTACTGGCGTTAGTATTTTAGATAAATGGGCTAATAGAGGAGAGTCAATGATTTTGGACTATCTTGAATTTATTGAATAATAAGGGAAAGTTCTCGGTGTGTTTCCCCTTGAATGGACATTCCGTGACGCTTGACCAAGTAATTCCGTAGCATATAGAGCATTGCTTTGTGTAATTGATTTAGAAAATGGCAATTAATAGTCAATGAATTGATATGGTCAAAGTGTCTCGGAACACATGGTTCGCCATTCCGGAATAGGGTGATCAATGGGCCCGGAATATCCACTTTAATAGCAAAAGTGGTTTTAAACAGCGTTGCAAAATCGATGTAGTCTTGGTTGGATGCAGCGATTAAAACCACAATTTTATACTCTCAAATCTTTGAATTTTCTGACAAATAACTGAAATTGGATAAAAACAATTGCTAAGTTATGAAATCAGCTTTTTTATATGTCCGCGTTAGTACCGATGAACAAAAAAAGACGGGATATTCTCTTATCGAACAGGAAGCGCGACTTCTTCAATATTGCGAAATAAATAATATCAAGGTAAAAGGAATATTTCGGGAAGACTACTCCGCAAAAGATTTTAACCGACCCGAATGGAACGGGCTTATTAAGACAATAAAAAAGAATAGGCAACGGCCTTCAGAAAATATTTTATTTCTTAAATGGGATCGTTTCAGCCGTAATATTCAATTCGCCTACCAGATGTTAGGATTATTGAAAAATCTTAACGTTCAGGCGATGGCTATTGATCAACCAATAGATATAGATGTTCCCGAGAGTATTGTCATGCTGGCGATGTATCTATCTCTGCCGGAAGCGGAAAATAGCAGGAGGGGTATGAATTGTTCCGATGGAATGCGTAGAGCCAAGAAAATGGGGCGATGGCCCGGCAGAGCACCGATAGGTTACAAAAACAAAACTGATTCTGATGGAAGAAAATTTATCGTCCCGAAACAACCGGAAGCTGGTCATATTATATGGTCATTTGAGCAAATGGCAAAAGGGATTTATACTATGAGCCAGGTCAGAAAAATGGCTTGTCTAAATGGTTTCCAAACAAGCAGAAATAATTTTTGGAAACTTTTACGTAATCCTATGTATTGTGGCAAAGTAACGATACCTGCAAATAAAACCGAAAATATGCAAATGGTTAAATCGGTCCATGAACCACTCATTTCCGAGAGTTTGTTCCTTGATGTTCAGCGCCTTTTAACTTCAAGGCAACGACAAAAGGGGAGAAAGATCTGTCACAATCATGCTTTTCCGTTGCGAGGATTTTTAATATGCCCCTATTGTAAAAAACGATTTTCAGGTAGTTTCACTCAAGGAAGAACCTTAAAATATCGCTATTATCACTGTATTACGGCACGGTGTAAAGGCAGAATTAGGTCCGATAAATTAGAGTCAGCCTATGAAGAGAAGTTGCAAAAAATTCGTCTGTTACCCGAAACATACGAATTATTTAACCTGGTACTAGAAGATGAAAATATTCTTTCGGAGCGAAAAAAACATTGCGATACCCACAAAAATATTATAAGCGAAATTTCAAGGCAAGAATTGTTATTAAATAAGGCGAGGCAGTTATTTGTTGCTGAGAAAATTGACGACGAAGATTTCAATGGTTTAAAACAGAATTATAGAGAGAGTATTGGTGATTTAAACGACCGGCTTACTCAAATTACTTCGATACTCAGTGATGGTACTAACAACAATGAGGTTGAATGGATTTACAATGATTCGAACGTTCTTCAATCTTATAAATACCAGGACATCTCCGGTAAGCGATATATAATTGATTTACTCACTCCAGAATCAATAAACGTAAATACTGGGAATATTGGAGCCTTAAAAATCAATAAGGCGCTTTCGAAGATTTTAGATTGCTGAAATAGTCAGGCAATTTATGTTCTTTTAAATCAATAATCCGAATCCTCCCTCTATTTAATAAACCAATTACAAAATGGAACAAATAAAAAACAAAATACCGATGTTATTTTCAAGTAGAAAGGTGTCAACTAATCAGGCTATCAAAGTGTTAAAACGTAATGGCATTCATGTGAATGAAGATCAGGCAATAGTTATTTTAGATTTTCTTTACCTTCTTGCAAAAACCTATAGCAGCGTCGAAAGCCAAGAATTTTTAGAAATCAATGCGTTGCAAGAAATGTAAAAATTATGTATTTGAAGGAAATAAATAGACACCCAAGGGGATTTCGAACCCCAAAATCGTCGTTTCCAATATATAAATGCCGTTTTTACCAGGCTAGCAGAATATGGGAATAAACTCAAAGAAAGTTTCGAACCGCTATTTTAGGCTTAAAATAGCTTGTTTAAAATCTAATAATCAGATATTTATATAAATAAAAAAAGGAGACAAACAAAGTTGTTTGTCTCCTTAAGTGGAGCCGGAGGGATTCGAACCCTCGTCCAAACATGGTATAAGGTAAGCTTTCTACATGCTTAGCTTCTGTTTAATTGTAGGGAAGGGGAAGGTCAGTCGCTTACCTGTACCGTC
>Ga0302221_10000826_pt1 | contig 21003 bp, 44 predicted proteins | sample II_Palsa_E2_1_FD_193517 | JGI IMG/M metagenome (GOLD analysis project Ga0302221, IMG submission 193517) | Peat permafrost microbial communities from Stordalen Mire near Abisko, Sweden - II_Palsa_E2_1 | ecosystem: Environmental > Terrestrial > Soil > Palsa > Peat permafrost | place: Sweden... | reverse complement strand
CAGTTTTTCCCAGCGCATTGTCTTCAACACCGTTAGCAATATCATCATGCAATTTATGCAAATGAGGTGGAAGTTCTTTTTTTCTTGCGTCATCGTCCATATGGGGTGTCACAGAACGAAAATTTTCCATTAAAGTTTTTTTAGAATTATCGTCGCTAGTTTTCATTAATTGATTTAAAACTTGAGCTATATGACGTTGTTTATCAAGTGGAATTTCTTTTTCCATTATAATAATTTTCTTATTAGAAACTATAGGTTTTAAAATATTTGATTCAGGTTCCATATTTTTTAAATGACTAAGAACTTTTTCAACAAAATCTGATAAATTTGCCGTTAATTTATTATTTGCTTTTTCCGCATTGACTGGTAAACGGTCAAAAGTAGATTTTGCAACTAATAATTTTGGTCCTTCAACTTTAGATTTTCCGAATAAATTAGAAGGATATTCACCATTAGCAATTTTCTTAGCTAAATCTAAACTTTTATCTTTATCAGCAGCTATGGCTTTTAATTTTTTATTATTTTGTGCAATACATTGTATGGCTTCATGCCAAGATTTGTCAGAGATTTTATTAAAAATTTTATCTGCACCAACAAACTGTTTAGCACCACCGCCTCCTGGAGTTTTTTTATAAGAATTTAATTCAAAATCACATGCCGCTTCTAATGCCATAAAAAGACGATTGCGACGAGTTTCAGTAGGATATTCAGAATCAATATAATTCATGAATTCTGCAGTCTTTTTAGCTATTAAAGCAAAAGATTTTGGAGAACTGGAAGATTTACCAAAAAGTGCAGGAGCCTTATCTAACTCATGATTTACAGAATCCCATACAGCATTTCCACCAGCACCATTAGAATTTTGTGCAACGCCCATATAAGGCTTAACCACATCAACTGCTGGTTTTAATGCAGGATGTTTTACTCCTAACTCAGTAGCTTTATTTTTTGCAGCATTACCAATATTTTCAAAAATTGCCTTACCAATATCAGTAGCAACCTTATTTACGCCGCTATTAGACTCATGAAGATGTGCGGCAACCATTGGTTCCCCATGAGTGTTAGCTAAAAAACGGCCACCATTGGCTTTCTTTTCTAGCAAATTGAGTGCTGCAGTGATAGCCATATCTTGCTGCACCTCGGGATGTTCATCTGGAAACATCTTTTCTATATGCGGTAGCATATCAGAGGCAGTATCCAAAAGTTCTTCTTCGTTGCTATGAACATCTGCAGGATTGCTATAATCTCCACTATTATCAAAGATAGCCTCCTGTTCATTCATCATGCCTCCGCCCATGTGATTATCTTCCGATGGATTTAAATGAGTTTCAGGAACTTCATTAAAACCAGGGTCGCCTTCACCTTCTGGCATTCCCATATTAGGCATTGCCATATCATGAACATCATGTTCATTTTCGAATGCTGGTGCTTGTAGTTCTTCTGGAAGAGAAGCCCATTTAGAAAATGTTGAATCACTTTCTACGAAATCAGCAAATTTTTCTAAACTTTTAGTATGAAATACAGTAGATGGTGATACCATCAAGAATCCACCATCTGTTTTATAGTAGTCCCAATTCATTGAATCACCATCGGTATAATTAGCGGTTAAATAACTAATTGGTGGATGAGATTCTATAACCCGTCTATCTATAGCAGATAATTTTACGCTTTGAACTGGCAATTGTGAAGCAATCTTTCCAATAAAACTAAAAATCTCTGTAGAACGAGGTTTTTCTGGAACTTGATTTTTCAAATATGAAACTTTTCTAGAAACAAAATCTTGAACGGATGATTCTATTCTTTGTACACCTTCTTTTGGCATTACTTCCATTGCTGCAGAATCTGGAACCATACTTCCTCCATTTTCAACATCTGAATAAGTTCCAACACCTTCATTTGGCATATTATCTGGCATATTATCTGGCATATTATTCATTGGTGCTTTTTGGTTCATAAGAGATTCAGCTTCTGTATCATCTAAATGATGCACACCAGATTCACCAGATTGCTCCATTTCCTCCAAAGCTTCACTACCAGCAACATCAGCAGATGGACCAGTTTGTGCAGCCATATCACCATCCATTGGTGCAGCCATATCACCCTGTCCTTCACCATCGGCTGGTGCAAAAGCACTTGCAAATTGTTCATCAGGATTCAAAGGCGCAGCTTGATTGACATCTGGATTAAAAGAACCATCTTGATTTTGAATCATTTGGTCTTCTGCAATTCTGGACAAGTTTCTTGAATAATTACCATAATCATTAGAAACTCTACCATATCCTTCATACAAAATTGTATCCTTAGTAGCATCAAAAGGTTTCACTTCACCGTGAGGTTTTACAAGTGCTTCTCTCATCATTTCACGTTTTACGTTTAAATGTTCTAAAGCTTCTATTACGATAGCTTTTAAAGCAGAACGACCACTTTGTGGGTCAACAAGTGGGGATGCAATTTTTATTGGTACAATTAAATCAACCAATAAATCAGCATCAACCTTTGCACTAATTCCCATTTCTCGCAAAATTCCAGGAATAATCTCTTTGACTTGAGCTTTTACAACTCCAAAATCAACATGCTTCAAAGAAGCTTGTGACTTACGAATGTCAGCAATATTTCTATCATAAATAAATTCATTAGAACGAGTAATTTTATTACTCTCCAATAATTCTTGATTATTTGCTAATTTATCGCGTAAACGAGCCATATCTGGTGATAAAGAATTAGTTTTCTTGGTCAAGAAATGCTGTTTCCAATAAGAAGCTTGTAAATGACGACCATTGCTATTGCAATCATTGCAATGAGCCAAACGATAATCATCTTTTCCTTTTTGAAAAGATTCTTGACAAATTACACAAAATTTAGAATTTATGCTAGCCTTACGCTCATTCTTGTCTTCACCATCGCTTTTACCAAAGATATTTTTGATAATCATGTAAATTCTCCGTTAATTTGGGATTCTTGGGTATGAACAGCATCTTTTGAAAATTAAGTCACTAATATAGAAATATGTAACGAATAATATTTTGTTAATGAATAGTTATCTGATTCTCGTAGCAGAACGATAAACGTATATATATTCTCCCGAAATACTCATAGTCAATTGTTTATCTCTTAAAACACCATATTTCTTAATCATATTACACCAATAATCAGAAGTCATATTTTTTTGAGATGAAATCATAGAAATCAAGTTATCTTGTTCTTCCTTAGTTGGAATCTTTTTTTGTAACATATTTGCCAAATAATTTGTATGCTCTTGAAAATTTACTACAGCATTCCAAGCTGCCTTATCTTCATCATCTAAATAAACTAATATTTCCATATATAATCCTATAATCTATAAAGGAGGGATTTATGCAAGAAAAAATGCCACAATATCCTAAGACACCAATGAGAAATTGTTTATATTGTAAACATTATAACTCAAAATCTAATACTTGTACTGCTCCTAATGCAGAGAAAATTGCTAATTTTTATTCAAGAGATGATGTTGATTGTATTTTGTTCAAATATGATATTGCAGAAACACCCAAAACTAGTGACCCAGCTTTTACCAAAAAATTCTGTGTAGGTAAAAAGTGTCCATTTTATTATGAAACTCTTAATTTATGTACCAGACCTTCTAAATGCCCATATGTTGACGAAGTACCAAAAAGTACTTTTGAATCATTAGATTTTGACAAAGAGATTTAAATAGGTTCCTCAAAAATTTCTTCAATATCCTCATCTTGCACCAAGGCAACCTTATATTTATTTTCATCTTCCGCAAATTCTGTCATAGCTCTTCTTTGAATTTTAGGCATTCCACCTGCTAACTGAACTTTTCTCCACTCTTCTAAACTCATACTTTGTTCCTGATTTTCATCTTCGGTAAGGTCAGAAGATATTAATTTAGCTATAATTTCTTTGGTGGACTCGGCTTGTTTAGCATTTTTCAGATTTAAAGCTCTAATACATTGTAAAATTTGAGCTACAGGGTCGTGTGTGGCGCTTCTATCCATAAATCTACCGAATGTTGACTCTAATCGGGACTTTCTATACAATTTTACTGTTGAATAGGCTGCCACATCTATGATTAGGGCATCAGCAATAGTAAGTTCACCCTTTTCCCTTATTACTAGCTCAATCAAACCTTTGGTATAGTATTGTTGTATATGTGCTTCATCTGGGTGATACAACATATTGCTCGCGCTCAAGGAACCTTTTTTAGAAACATTAAAATTCTTTTTATCTTCTTTATTTTTTGCCTTTTTTTGCTTGCGACGGTCCTCACCTGTATCTTTTGGTTGAGAAATTTTCTCCCCATTTTTGATTCGTTGGTAGGCCTCCGCTTCACTTTCATGCATGATTATTTATCTTTCTAAAATGCGATATCGTCTGTTAACCCAAGATAATCCATATAAGCAATCGAATCTTCAAGAATTTCTTGCAATTCTTGTTCGGTAATCAATGTCGTATAATCTTTATCTTCTCTAGAAAATTCCTTCATACTTTCATCTTCAGAAGCCTTTTTTGTAACTTTCACTTTCTTGGCTTTTTCAGCATCCTCAAAAGGAATATGTTCCACCACTATAAGACGACCTCCATCAGTAGAATTGTAAAGTTCATCCGAAGCAGAAAAATCCTCATAAGCATCCAAATCCTCAAGAGCCGACTCCAGAGCATCAGGATTATACAAGAAGGCGGGGACTTTTGGTTGTTTTACTTTACGATAATCTTTTTCTGGTTCCTTAGCTTTAGCCATTGTAAACTCCTTACTTGACATTTTAGGTTATCTGTGATATAATCTATTTATGGATTTAACATTTCGTCCAAATGGACAAGTTACTGGTTATAAGACTGACTTTATGAAAGAATTGTTACCAGAACTAAAAAACGATACCGATGTGGTTAGAGTCTTCAATCCAACTCCAGAAACCTCTGTAGCTATTTGTTATGATGAAACTGGACATCTATGTAGTTTATGCAAAAAGTCATCTAATAAATTTGCAGAATTCGAGATGGATGGAATGAAAAGAATATGTCTAAAATGTACAACAAATATATTTGAATTATTATTTACTTTGTAAGAATCCATTCGGCATTTCCTATGAATCCCCTTGTAAAAGCCAAAGTATATCCATTTGCTTGCACTATATCTAATGCATCCGCTTCGGATTGAGCCGGAGCCGATGGTAAGCCTGATAAATCTTGCGTTCCTATTTGGGATTGATAATAAACTTTTCCATTTGCAAAATTGATTAATTCTGATATAGTGAATATAAAATTTGCCATTTTATTTACCTCTTTCTCATAGTATAATATGAATAAAAGCCAAGAATGTTATAAATACTCTTGGTTCTTCCATTTTTACAAATATTTGATTGCTTCTTTTGAAAATTTTAACTTCATAGGTACATTATAACAGATAAAAAATCCCTAACCAATATCTTTATCGAAATCTAAAGTTTTAAATGTTCCTTCTGGAACGATAGTTCTCTTGGCAGTATTTATATTTATTAATAAATCAAAAGGAACGGATTCCTCTTCATCGTCAAAATCACACAAAGTCACAAAATTCCAATTTAATAATTTTTTAATTTCATCTAATTTTTCAATTTGAAAACAATTAAACTCAAAGACATCACCAGATTCCAGAGCTATATCTTCTGAACCATATTGAAAATTTAACGTGTGTTCGGTATTGTTTATAATTTTCATGACCGTGGCACAATAATTCTTGATTTTTGCAAATCACTAGAATATTGCAGCAAACGTGTTGCTTTCTCTGTAAGTAACTGTAGACCAATTTCTAAAGTTCGTCCAAAGCAAAATTTTTCTATAGATGCTTCATCATCTAATCCAACTATATCATCAGATGTAATTATGAATGAGATACCAAAAGCCTCTCCTGTTGAAGTCATATCGTTGGCCGCGAAAATATAACTTAAACCTTCTTTATCATTTGTTTGAATAGATACCTTAATTCCAGTTTGCTGCATAAGGGCAAACAATGCTATTGCCACTTTATAAAGTTTATTAATCTTCGTTTCAGCTACTTTACCATTTTTCATTATATCCTCTATTTAAAATTCAAAATCCACAGTTTGGCTATATATTAATTTTAGTTCTTTTACACCATTTTTTACAACATATACAACTTTTTTAGCTTTGAGCATGTTTTTTTCCCATTTTATTCTGTTACGACGGGCCTGGAATGGGGTGAAGGCGAAAGCCGTGTCAAAGTCATTATCATCATTTTGATTAGACATGTTGTGGACCTCCGATTGCTGTATTACGTTTGCATTAACAATTCTAAATATTCTTTTACTCTATCTATATTTTCTGTGTACTCGTAGGTGATTTGTGATAAACTTGACTGACGCGATAATTCCTTAAGATAATTTAAACAGTCGGCTAAGATGGGCACTCCATCGCTTGTAACTAATGAAGCAGATTTATAAGGTCTTTTAGTAGTCTTTGTTTGAACAAAAATCTTAGCATTTTCACAAGATAATATAGCTTGTATAGTAGGCTTTGCACGAGGATTGCGTTGGTAGAACGCAAGAGCAAATCCTGGTACTTCATCCTGATTTTCCATTACATTTTCACTCCCATCATTTCAAATTCCTCTATGGACTCGATGAGCGAATCCCAATTTGTGCTGAATGACAATTTCTTTTGTGCAAAATTTGGCTTATTCATTTTCTTAGCATGCTCATCGTGCAATTCAACTAATTCATTAGGAAGACTAGAAAAAACTATATCAGCTAAATCTTTAGTACCAATTCTATTTGTAACGTCCTTAATTGCCCTATAATTATTTTTATTAATTTCTAAAGGAACCATAATATTCCTTGGCATTTGTTGTGGTGTTAGAAACATAGCAGATTGGTGACCCGAAAGAAACACAGAGCCTTCTGGTGTTACAAAATGTTCTGGAAATCTTTCTTTTATTCCTCTATCAGTTTTAGCGTATACGCGCCAATTTTGAATTAGAAAATAAAAAGCTCTTTTTTGTTCGCTCTGATAAATATAATTTAAATTATCTAATTCATATAATTCAAATGTTTGATTTTCAAGTAAATTAATACATTCTGTAAATGCGGTCAAAGTAACAGCCTTATCATGATAATATCCAAATAAAACCTCTTCACAATGCAATCCAAGCATTTTTCCAATTTGAGATGCTAAAATCCTGTTGACAACACTATATTCATCGTCTCCGTAACCATTAACCAAAAATGGAATACCTTTAATATTTACAAAAACCTTGAAATGGGTACCAGTGAAATTCCAAACTTGCGGTATCATGGGATATTGTTCGACTTCACCAATATATAATTTTTCTTGTTGTAAAAAAGGAAATCTATATAAACCAAACTTTTTTACATTGATAGGATTTTCTCGTTTTGGATTTTGGAAAAGAGGTTTTGGTTTTTCTGGTTTCAAAGTTTGACCAGTTTCAGCAATCAATTTTCCTAGATTATTTATCAACTCTTGATTATTCATTTGATATTTCTGAAGAAATGCTCGCATTTTTGGGTCGATGGGAGAATAACTATGAACAAACTCGTTTAATTTTTCAAAGCAAAATTGCTCGCCCTTAAACTCTGTGCCTAGTGCGACAACATTTCCAAGATTTTCTAAATATTCGTTCAGCCTAGAAAATCCAGCACTATTGGCAACAATAAGAGCAGATATAATTTGTGCTTTTTCCATATTAGGTTCGGGCTTTGGAACTTGAGATAAATCAATTTCATCAATACCTTGACCTGCAAATTCTGATGGCAGAATAATATCATTTTTTGCATCCACAAAAGCATTGATTCCACCAATATCTTGCCAACGCCCTGGTTTCCCACTAATTGTATTAGTTAACATTTATCACATCCTTTACTATCTACTATTATAATAGTGCAGTTTTCATTTTTAATCACTGGAGGTTACTTGACAAACAACTACAAATATGTTATAATATAAAGATATGAGGTAAAAATGACCAATCCCATAATAGATGAAGACGGCAATAAAAGATGGTACAACGAAACAGGAGAATTGCACCGAGAAGATGGACCTGCCGTAGAGCGGGCTGATGGCTATAAAGCATGGTATAAAAATATGAAACTACATAGGGAAGATGGACCAGCCCAAGAATATCCTAATGGCAGAAAATTGTGGTATATAAAAGGAAAGTACATAGAATGACCAATCCTGAAATAGCTTTAGATGGTACCAAATATTGGCATAATTCCCAAGGAGAAGTTCACAGAGAAGATGGACCCGCCGTAGAAGAGTCTGATGGATATAAAGCTTGGTACATAAACGGTGAACCGCACCGAGAAGATGGACCCGCCATCGAATGCGCTGATGGTAGAAAATATTGGTACATCAATGGAAAAAGAATAAAATGACCAATCCTGAAATAGATGATGATGGTACCAAAATGTGGCATAATGAAAGTGAATGGCTTCACAGAGAAAATGGTCCAGCTATTGAATGTAGTAATGGTGATAAATTTTGGTTTATAAATGGAGTATATCATCGCGAAGATGGACCTGCTGTAGAATGTGCTGATGGTCGTAAATGGTGGTATATCAATGGAAAATTAATAGAATGACCAGCCTTATAATAGATAGTATGGGTAATAAATATTGGCTTAATTCCAAAGGTAAACGCCATAAAGAAGGTGGACCTGCTTGGGAAAGTGTTAATGGCTGTAAAGCTTGGTACAAAAACGGACAACTTCATCGGGAAGATGGACCCGCTGTTACATGGAGTAATGGCGATAAAAGATGGTATTTGAACGGGAGAATAATTAAATGAAAAATCCTAAAATAAACCAAAATGGCGATAAATGTTGGCTCAATTCCCAGGGAAAATATCACCGTGATGATGGTCCTGCTTACGAAGCCGCTGGTGGTGATAAATGGTGGTTCCAAAATGGAGAATTGCACAGAGAAAATGGTCCCGCTATTGATTGGAAGCGTCTTAAAGAATGGTATAAAAATGGAGCACTTCATCGAGAAGATGGTCCTGCTGTCATACGGTCTAATGGTGAAAAAGAATGGTATATTGAAGGGAAACAAATAAAATGACCAATCCAATAATAGATGAATATGGCAATAAACATTGGTATAATTCCAAGGGTGAAGACCATAGAGATGATGGACCTGCTTTTGAAGGTACTGAAGGCACTAAATTTTGGTATAAAAATGGAAAACCACATCGAGAAGACGGACCTGCTTGGGAAAGTCCTCATGGTTTTAAAATGTGGTATATAAACGGACAAAGAATAAGATGAGAAATGGTTGTAGCATAGATTCAAATGGCACTAAATATTGGTGGAAAAATTGGCGACTTCACCGCGACGATGGACCTGCTGTTGAATGGGCTGATGGTAGTGTAGTTTGGAAACAAAATGGAAAATACCATCGAGAAGATGGCCCTGCCATTGAATATGCCAATGGTAGTAAATCTTGGTGGATACATGATAGAAAGATAGAATAATGGACGAATCTGAAAATTTTAATGAAAAAATGCCAAATATTTCCCTTTATCGAATAAGTGATGAAGTCAAAAATGAACTCGTGAGGGCTTTGAATTTCTGGAATGTGGCTTCGGGGTCTAAAAATCCCTTGCTAACTGAACTAATTATTAGAGAATTAAAAGTACCCTATACCACTACTGATATAATTAATATATCTACACCAGATAATACCACTCCAAATATTAGACTTCATAATGGCATAGTTGCCTTCAAACAACAACTACAAAAATATTTAGATACAGATAATAAAGAAATAAATGATGTCGCTAGAAATCTTATATCAACCTTTAAACTCTGTATTGAAGATGTCTTATAAAATGGAAATTCAAAAGAAAATCTGTCTAAAATGTGGTCATGGCAGTGCTTTTCACTATTATATAAAGGGATGTTGCTTTGATGTGACTGCTTTTCAATGGTGCGGATGTAAGGTAAGGCCAGAAGAAATAAAAGTGGTTTTACCTTCGTCAATATACGAAAGAGTTTCTTTTGAAGAAAAGATTTCTGATAAAGAGCCTATTCAAAAACAAAAACCAACATTAATTTTTGATAAAGAAATATAAAATAAAGCCCCGTAAAAGGGGCTTTATCATTATTATTTATCTTTTGCTTTTTTAGATTTATTTTTCATCTCTTTCATTTTATTTTTCAAATCCAATTTCAAATCTTCAATTTTAGACATGAACTCCTTTTTTACCTTATCTTTTTCAGCTTTATCTTTCACATTTTTCATTTTATCTTTCATTTTACTTTTCATATCTTCAATTTTAGTTTTCAAAGCTTCTACTGAAGATGACACTACTTTATGTGCCTTATCACCCATGTCTTCTTTATGTTCCATAAATAATTTCGATGGTTCATCATATGCGTCTTCTGGATTATCTTCATAATTTTTCATACTATTGCTTTCTATAAGCGAATGTGCTATAATCAATAATATACTATTTGACCAAAGGATGTAACAAATGAAAGACCTGTTGGGCGATAGAATGAAATCCCAATATGAAAATCGTACCAGATTTTACCTTCCGCGCAGGACATATACAATTATTCGTTGTGATGGAAAATGTTTCTCAAATCTTACTAAAAACATGAAAAAACCTTTTGATGAAAATTTTATGAAAATCATGGATGCAGTTGCAATTTATTTATGTCAAAAAATAATGGGTACTAAATTAGCATTTATAAATTCAGATGAAATTAGTCTATTGTTAACTGATTTTGAAAAAGAAACCACTGAAGCATATTTTGATAGTAACATTCAAAAAATGGCTTCTATAACTGCTGGTATGACTTCTGCGAAATTTACTCAATTGTTTGGTGAAATTGCCGTATTTGATTCCAGAGTATTCACAATTCCAGACCCAGTAGAAGTACAAAATTACTTAATTTTTAGGCAAGCAGATGCTACAAGAAACGCCATTCAAATGGTAGCACAATCTTTATATTCAAGTAAATCTCTCCAAGGAAAAGGTTGGAACCAATTACACGAAATGATTTCTCAAAAAGGAATCAATTTTGAGAATGACTATAATTCACATTTCAAAAGGGGTAGAGTAATTATAAAAGTTTCAAAAGAAAAAAACTTTATCCATCCAATAACCAAAGAACAAAATACTGTAATCAGAAATTCATGGGAAATTATGTCAGAAACACCAGATTTTCATCAAGCACAAGGATTTCTAAAAAATATTATCCCAAGGATTCACCAATGATTTTGAATTATGAAATAGTATTCAAACGTAAATACTGGAATATAATCGGGTGTGCTGAAGTCAATGTAAATTCATTTGCTGAAGGAGATATTGTAATGAATCAACTTATGATGGAACAATTTAATATTGCTGGCAGTAATGAAACTTATGCCGAGTTTATAAACGTACCATCCTTGTCTCTTGATGGAATTAAAATGTTATGACAGCAACTATTTTTCGAGAAATCATTATTACAATTAATTGGATATTAGTATTAGCATCATCTTGTCATTGGCATCAAAATATAGGAATTCTTTATATTATTTCACAAATATTTTTTATAGCTTGTGCTGATATTTGCATAAATCATGGGCTGGAAATAAAAATTAATAAACCAACCGTTGGTTGGCTATCAATGATTATTGGTTTTGGTTTGGTGCCTTTGATTTCTTTTGGATTATTATAAATCTCTATTAAAAACTAATTTTTTAGTCGGACTTCCAGCCATTACATCACTATGAGCAATTGGTTTATCTTTACTTAAAATATCAATTGAATGGTATAGTTTTACTGCATCAGTATCATATACTACAATGGAGTCTACATCTAATTTTTGGGGATTGCTAGCAAAAGTCAATCCAGTTTGGTTTTCAATTATACAAAGCCTACTAGCAGTTAGAATTCTCCACGTAAATGCATCCACTTCTATAGAAACTTTAAAATCTTCGAAATCAAACCTTGCTTCTTGACGACCAAGAGATTCATCATTCTTATCATAAAGTTCAATATAAAATGTATATTTACTCATTTTTAAACATCGCTTCCAAATTAGGAAGGGCTTTATGTGTTTCGTACCTTTTTATAAGTTCCTTTTCTACCTCTTCTATAGACCCGCGAAAATATAATTGAGAAAATTTTTTAACCTCTGGTAATTTATCAAAATCATTCATTAACGGATGCTTAAATTTATAAACCTTTTCTTCCCAAGTTGGATTGTGAAACGGATTATTTTCATCTAAATAAAATGGCGGTAAATCCATGAAACAAAATTGAGGAATTACTTCTATTTTATCTAATCTCAAAACATAAAGACATACATCTATTCCGGTATCATGAAACCTTACAGATTGTACCTCAAAGTCATAATTTTTCATCTAACCCGCGCCCTTCTATCAAATATTATACAGCACGACACACATTTTTTCGAAGCTAAAGCCAAAGCTGAAACTTATATTATATATCCTTATCAAATATCAAAAATCTCTTTGTTTTTAATTCACTACCTTTAAATGCTTCTAAAGAACCAATATAAAAATACTTCTTCAAAGAACCGTTTTCCATTCTTTTCATCCAATCTTCTGGTAAAGTGTACGTAATAGTATTAGCTCCTTTAATTGATATAAGGTCTACTGACATACTATTTTTTGTAGTCCATATAAGCAATTCACTATAACAAGCATTATCTAAATCACGAAACCAAGCCGTAAGAGTTAATGAATGCTTATAATAAATAGGAAATACATAATTAATAATTTGATGTTCTTTATCTAGTAAATTAATTCTAAAATTATATTTATGTGCTAAAAGATTTGATGCTGCTGCTTCATCTACTTTCCTTACTGCTTCTTGTGCTTTCCTTACTTGCTCTGCTCTCTCTTGATTTATTAAGTCATCAATAGGATGTGGTTCTGCAGTAGGACCAAAATCTTGAATTATAGAATTATCATCATGCCTTACTATGTTATTAATTATGCTACCTATATTAGGACCCAAAAGTAATTGTATCTGTTCTTCTTGTGGGGCTGTACGCACAGTACCTATATTAAATGGATTCAAATCATAATTAGTAATAAAATTATCAAATCCTAAATCTCCTGGAAATAAAGGGGACCATCCACTACTACCAGTTAAACCACCTTGTCCAAAACCAAAACCATCTGCAGGGCCAGCGCCGCCACCTCCTCCAGGCATTCTCTTCTAACCATTATCTTTGTCAACAGAAGAAATACCCATAAGCTTTCTCATAGTATATTCAAACTCTTTCTCTTCTTCTGTAAGATTTGTATTCTCACAACATGAGCATTTCATATGGTCTTTTTCTTTTATATACATATTTAAAATATTCCAAAACTCCCCAGATAATTCTTCAGCTAATGCTATATTGAAAAATTTTTCTATTGGAAAAGTAGCATGTATACCAATAGTTGCTTCTGGAACTGTTATATAAACTCCTACAATTGAATCTTCTTGTCCTTCGGACTCATCATCAGTATATATTTCAGTTTCAATATTAGAATTACACAAAATATTAAAATTATCAACAAGTATTCTAACATAGTTTGTTATATGTTGTTTAGCCATGTCTTCCATAGGGGGATGCTCCTTTAAAAAATGTGAAATAGGATATAATCATTATAACACAGGTATGCCAGTTTGTCAAGTTTGTGGTTTATACGATATCCTTATCGAAAATAATTTTGCTAAATCTGGAAATTGATAATGTATGTTCTAACTTTGGTAAAGTTTTTTGAAGAATATTTTCTTGAAAGTCAAACTGCATTTCAAATTTTGATTCCCAATCTTCTGGTAATTCATAAGAAAATATTCCACGAAGACCCGTAGCTGGGGGCAAGAGTGGACGCAACTCTAACATTAAATTTTTACCACTAATTAAATCATTAATTATAACATTTTTATAACTTTTATTTAGTGTATAAATTCCAATACATGTTACCTCTGGAATAATAATACCTAACGGATATGATGCGGTTACTCCATTTCTTTCATGATATTTTCCTTCTTCAGAATATATCAGTTCTTTATTATGGTCGTAAAAATTGAACATAAATTGGTAGTTAGAATATATATTTTTCATAATTTTTAATTTCCTACAGAAAAAGGAGGGGTGGTATTTTTGGAAATGATATTGGTTGTGTGGGGAAATTTGGTTGTGTTTGTCTGCGGTCCTGCCCCCTGGTCCCAGCTTTACCCATTTTTTACAGAGACCCCGTACACCGCTCCCACCCCCTTTGTAAAGTTTTAGCATACCACTTGACATAGCTAAAAGCTCCTAGAATGCCCTAGGAGCCCCTTGCTACGCTATCCCTTACCTTGGCCCATTCGGCTCGCTATCGCTCGCCTACGGCCTCCCTAGGCCCCTAGAAACGGGTGATGCCCCTTACGTTCCCTAGCAACCATGAAATTCCCCTTTGTAAAGCTTGTGTAAACCGCTTGACTTTTCCTAGGTAATAAATGCCGTTGGCGTCAATTCCCCAGGTTGCGGAGGAGTACCCATTGTACTCCTCCTTTACAATCTCTTTACCAATTAGCATAGGTGTCATCACTATCCGATTCCGAACCGTTACAATAATCTGAATTGTAAAGTTCGTCAACATCCTCTTGACTTTCGCCATAACCATCCTCTTGACCGTCCTCTTGACATGTCGCGCAGTCGCCGCCGTCCTCCATTAGTTCGCCGCAGTACCCACAGGGGAACATTTCGATTGTGTCGCCTTCGTAAAGATTCGTGTCGTACTCTTGGTTTACGTTCTCTTGACAAACCATGATTTTTCTCCTTAGTGCGCCGGGGGATAAATCCATTGTACCATGCCGGGGCCATCCTGTCAACAGCCCACTGTAAAGGGTTTGTAAAGGGGGAGCCATTTCTGGCCCCCGCAGCCTTTACGTTTCCTTTACTTTACCTTTACAAAGTCAGGGAAGTCAAAGGTTATCTTTTGTCCGTTTATTAAGACTCTGTATCCTGTTTCTTGCGTTTGCGAAGAAAACGCATTGTAAAGGTAGGTGCCGATAATCTCGCCTGTTGGGCTATGAGGAAAGTAGGGGGACACAATCTTTACTTTGTCGCCAACCTGAAAATCGACTGAAAAATCCGGCATGTGAGACTCCTTTTTCGGGGGGGGGATAAATCAATTATACCACCTTTGGGCCACCCTGGCAAGCCCCTTGTGTAAGGCTGGTGTAAAGAAGGGGGCTGTCTCCAGCCCTCACCCCCTTTACGTTTCCTTTACACTAGCGCCGGGGTTGCTCTACGTCCTAGAATGAAATCCCTTGCCACAGCCTCTTCGATTGTTAAGTTCGTGATAATCTTTTCTTCCTTCGCCTTGTGTAAATTTCCCTTTGCAATCTCCGCTAATTGCCCGGAATACTTTGCCATTGTTTTACCAACGTATATTGCTTGCCTGTCGGTAAGACCGCCCCACTTCTTTACACTCTCTGCGACGGAGGAGAGGAAATTTGCATCGCGACTGTTAAATCCCTGCTTGTTTTGCTCTGCCGTGCAACCTGCCGCTCTCTCGCCTTCCGTTTGTTTTGTGTAAAGCGCCAGCAGCATCTTGGCGAGAACTTTACGATTGTTGCCTTCGTTGGGTGCCTCGCATATGGCCCGGATACTTGCTTTATTCCATTCCATTTTTTTTCTCCTACGGCGGCAAGGGGTATAACTAATTATACCACAGAAAATCGACCCTAGCAAGCCCCTTTTGTAAGGCTAATGTAAAGGCTTTGTTAAGCGTTTAGTGCCTCAATTTCTTCCTTTGCCGCAGCTTCAGAGTTTACATTGTAAAGGGTTTGTCCTGTGACCGCATTGAAGACTTCGTAAAGATTTGGCCCTAGCTGTTCATAATCGTACATTGTTTTTCTCCTGTAAAGCTTGTGTTAATCGCTTGACATTGGGGGTTGCCGCTTTGGCAACCCCCTTTACAATCTCTTTACTTGAAGCCGTTAAGCCGAAAGTTTTCAGCTTCTGTACGTTCGTTTCTTTCTTGTAAAGACTTAGCATTTGCCAAGGCTTGACGAAGTTTTTGTGAAAGTTCGGCAAAGACGTATCCATTGAATTGGTTTTCTTCCAAGTTATTCAATTCGGCAAGAACAACTTTCAGATTCGCTTTCAACTTGGCTTGACTTTGATTTAACATTTCGTTTCTCCTTAGCGGCGAGAGAGTTTCTACTCCTTAATTATACCACAGAAGGGGGAGGGCCGTCAAGCCCTTCGACCCCTTCTTTACAATTCCTTTACGTACAGTAAACCACGAATTGTATGGATTCAAACTGTTTGTCAAGTTTGAGATATTCTTTCCACAAAATGTTTTTTTTGCGCTTGTTCGTTTCCATTGTATAGGTAACGTAAGCATTCTGTCTTAATGCCTCGGCGTTAGCTAAGTCTTGCTTATTATACATTTTGTTTTCTCCCAAAAGCGCAGTTCCTACTCTTTTATTATAGCAGGAAAGGGAGGGGCAGTCAAGCCCCTCCGACCTTTCTTTACACTGCTAAGTCTATGTCAAATGAACCGCATTCTGGGCATTCGGGCTCAGAATCATCCGTAAAGTTTGCGCGGAAAGTTTCTTCGCATTCCATACATTGTACTTTCATGTTTTTCTCCTTAGCGGCGAGAGAGTTTCTACTCTCTTATTATAGCAAATTTTTGCTACCCTGGCAACCCCTTTTTGTATAGGGTTTGTAAAGGATTGGAGCCCCTTTCGGGGCTCTCTCTTTACCTTTACTTGATTCGACGCTTTAACTCTGCCTTTACAATCTTCGCTTGCTCACCTTTATATTGTGAAGCATTGCCCAAGAAGTAAAGAACGATGCTCTTACCACTATCGCAACCATACGTGGAGTTTACACTGTCGATTTGCGTTAAGGCTTGAAGGTAAGGCTTTGCCGCAAAGTTAATATTCGACTTTCCTGTTTTATCGACCCAAGTCTTGATAATTAGAAGAGCAATTCGCGGAAGGTTAAGAGTTTGTATCGCCGTTGCGTCAACTAGGTTCTCGCTTAAAACTATGTCCGACATGTTTTTTCTCCTTAACGACTGTTGATATATCTATTGTACCATGAAAAGGGAACCCTGGCAACCCCTTTTTGTATTGCCTTTGTAAAGAAGGGGACCGTTTCCGGCCCGCGCCCTCTTTACAATTGCTTTACTCTTCGTCTACTGTAAAGTATCCGGCATCCTTTAGTTGCTGGAAAACCTCATCAAACGTAGCAGTACCATTCCAATACTCGTTGATTATCTCTTCTTTGGTTTTCATTTCGTTTTCTCCTCCGGCAGTTTTGCTACTCTTTAACTATAACACAGGAGGGTTACTTTTGCAACCCTCTTTACACTGTCTTAACTCTTCCGAAAAATGGCCCATTGTACTGAAACTATACAAACAACCATTGTTACAAACAAGAAAAACGCACAGATGATGTTTGTAAAGTTTTGATATTCTGTCATGTTGTTTCTCCTCAAAAGCGAAGTTTTTACTCTCTTATTATATCATAAGGGCGGTGAAAGCGCAACCTACTTTACAATTTCTTTACTCTTCGACTTCACCTTCGGCTTCTGTAAAGGCATTGTCACAATCGTAACACATTACATTAGATTGACAATCGTCATTATCGCAACAAGAATAAATCCATCCCGAACCTTCACAAATTTTACATTCTTCGTCCATATTTTTTCTCCTCAATGAACTAGCGATATATCTATTATACCATAGGGGCAGCAACCTCGCAACCCCTTTATGTATAGCCTTTGTTAAGCTGTTTGTTAAGCTGTTTGTAAAGCTTTTGTATCTGAAGTGTAAAGCTTTACTTCAATTTCTTGTTTAGTGACCGCTACTGCTTCTTGATGATATCTTGACACATAAGTTTCGGCAATTTGCGAAACTTTACAATCTGTTTCTAGTTCATTGTTTGTAAAGATTTCGATAATAAAAGTTTTTTCTGCTTTACCATTCCAAAATCCTGTTGCTTCAATAATTGTAAAGCCTTGGTAAAGAGGAACAATCACATCGTTAACAAAAAACTCAAACTCTGCTTTTGTTAAGGTTTTGTTCGTACCAGGGATATTTCGTCCGCAGTATATTCTTACCAAGGTATCCATTTTTTCTCCCTCGAATGCTTAACTGATATACTTATTATAGCAGGAAAAGGGAGGGCCGTCAAGCCCTCCTACCCTTTCTTTACTTTGCGAAGAGTGCTTTACGAATGTTTCTTGCCTCGGCAATGTTTGCCTTCAAAGTTGCGACATACTTATCGGCAAGGTTAAGAGATTTATACTCTTTACAAACTTTACCGTTAACCGAAACTTGATATTTCTCGGTATCCACAAACTTCACCCGAATGTTGATTCTTGACATTTCGTTTCTCCTTCGTTGTTACTGTTACTACTCTTTTATTCTAACAGAAACAGGGTTACTTGGCAAGGGGTTTTTGTAAAGCTAATGTAATGGATTCTTTACGAAAGCGAGCATAGCAATACTTTACAAAGTTAAGTTCTGACGGTTCATAATAATACTTATCGAAGGCCGCAATGTAAAGTTTTTGCGCTTTTTCTTGACTCATTGTTTTTTCTCCTTAGCGAACCTTGTTTCTACTCTTTTATTCTACCAAAAAATGATTAGCAAGTCAATAGCCTTTACGTGTTCTTAACAATGTTATTTTCTCTACCGTAAAGATATAACGCATTCAAAAGAAAAATTTTAGCCTCTTCTTCGAAGAAAAAAAATGTTATAGTTTTGTTTGTAAGACAATTGTAAACTCTATATTGTCCATTCGGTCTATTAGAAAGTTTTTCATAGTTAAGCATTTCTTTTCTCCTTAACAACTTACTACTCTTTTATTATATCAAAGAAAGGAGGGGCGGTCAAGCCCCTCGGCACCTTCTTTACATTGTAACGGCTTCGAGCCATCTCTTTACATCATCTGTACTTATCCAATTATCGCCCGCATTCGTTGTAAACTTAGGAGAGTCCAAATGTATACGAAAGCTTAACAATTCGGCTTCCATTGCCTCAACTTTTTTTGTAAGCTCTTCGTTATCTTTTTGTAATTGCTTGATATAGTTCATATCATTTCTCCCTGGCAACCTTGTTACTACTCTTTTATTATAGCAAAGAAAGAAGGGGCGGTCAAGCCCCTTTACGATTTCTTTACACTAAGCCATTTGTCAAGTTATTGACCCATTTTTGTGCCTTAATGCGCGTCTTACATTTCTTTAATACTTGTTTTGTAATGGTATCGAAAACAACTGAAAAAGTTGGGTGATAAATGTTACCGGAAGGTAAAATCTGAATGACCGACATTTTTGTTTTCTCCGTAAAGCGAGTGTTAAGGTTGTGCCCGAAATGTAATCGGGATTGCAGGGTTTCTTCTGTTAAGATTGTTTGCCCCTTGCTCTGTTCGTATTAAGCTACACAACCTATATTCAGTATAACCTAGTGCGACGATTTTTGCAATCCCTCTTGTGTAAAGCCTTTGTTAAGCCTCTGTGAAGGAAAACGAATCTCCTTCAAATAGCCATTATGCTTTACAATAACTTCACTATCCGTTGTGTCGATTAAGACGACAGTAAAACCTCTGATTGTATCGCCTTCTGTTAAGTGATAAGTTTCTCCATCATACTTTACAGTAGCGAAACCATGTGAAGTTAGGGTATTGTCAATTCCTACAAACTTCGGTAAAGTTCCTGGAATGGCTTGTTCAGCTTTGAACAAGAATACTGATGCAAACCCTAACACTGTAAACATTGCAATGTTAAAAGTTAGATAAGCGATATTCTGTTTCTTCATGTTGTTTCTCCTCAAGTGCTCTTACTACTCTTTTATTATAGCAAACAATGGTTCGCTTGTCAACACTCTTTTGTTTACTCTAAGTAAAGTCCATCCTTTACGTCAAGTCTACCTATTCAATTCCTTTTCAACAACGAGTGAGACTTCTTACTATTTAATTATACCATAAAAATGATTCATTAGCAATAGGCTTATGTAAAGGCTTTGTAAAACAAAAAAGCCCTACGGGAGAAAAACCGTAGAGCTTATTCGGAACTTAACCTTGTAGCAGGGGTTTGTTCAATGTAAGCGAAGGCTTATAGGTAACAAATCTATAAGTATCACTTTTTAGAAAAATCTTTACTTTACCTTACGAAGGTAAAGGTTGGGCGGCGATTGCGGATATTGTCGTTAAGATTTTCAGCAATTGCTTTGGCCGTTGCCTCATCCCGAAACACTTCATAAACAAAAGTGCCCAAACGAATCTCAAACATTCCACGGTTTCTTGAAACTGAATATGTACGCATTTCGTTTTCTCCTTAATCGCTAGTGATATATCTATTATACCGCAGGAACCTAACCCGGTCAAGTCCCTTATGTATCGTAAGTGTTAAGCTATCGAATCTCGTGATTGGTTATGTTTCGGTAAAACTCAAATACTCTGCTCCCTAATTTGCAACCTTCTTCAAACTCTCTTTTCTCCGTAAGAGTCTTTACAATGGCTTCGACCGAAGGTATATCAAATGGAGTAAAGTTTTCTTTACTAAGAGAAAAATCTGTCTGATACATTTTATTCTCCTTTCGTAAAACTTATGTTAAGCCCATGTAAAGACTATCCATATAATCTGAAAAAAGTCTGTTATGAACGGTTTTCAAAAGAATCTCATCAAAAGACGACAATTCAATCATAGGGTCAGGAATCGTATTGTTAAAACCTTGTAAGGTTGCGAAAATCTTATCAGTTTTTCTCAAACGGATTCCGTAACACGGGAAGCACAAACAATTCTCATCATGGGTATACATATCGTTTCTCCTTCAAAAGTGTTTTACTACTATCTTAGTATAACATAGGCTTGCTACCTAAGCAAGCCCTTCTGTGTTCGTTATCCGTTAAGCTTCTTAGCGACTCGTCGCGCTTCCTCGCGACTTGTTGCATAGTAAACTTCCATATCGTTTAGCCGATGCTTAACAATCCATGACGTTACGCCCTTTGTTACTGTATACATG
>Ga0302221_10000824_pt1 | contig 21058 bp, 20 predicted proteins | sample II_Palsa_E2_1_FD_193517 | JGI IMG/M metagenome (GOLD analysis project Ga0302221, IMG submission 193517) | Peat permafrost microbial communities from Stordalen Mire near Abisko, Sweden - II_Palsa_E2_1 | ecosystem: Environmental > Terrestrial > Soil > Palsa > Peat permafrost | place: Sweden... | reverse complement strand
CATGCGCGTGTCTCTCTGCTTCACGTTGATTATTGTAGGACGCTGCAACCGCCTGTTTAACAGGGTAGCCCGAATGGATCATCTCGGCTATGTTCTTTTGCCTAGCATCATCAGAACTAGATTTAATTAACGGCATAATTTTAACTCCTATTCTTTGGGAGGTGGCACGGGTTTTTCCAATTCTTTAACTTTCTTATGTAATTGTTCAAGGTCTTTTTCAGCCATCACCAGCCTAGTTCGTAGCTGCAATGATATAGCACGGCTATCAGCAAGTTCACATTTATGGGCATCCAATTGTGCAAGCAATGCTTGAGCAGCTCTACTATGCTGATCGATTTGAGTTTTCAATTGTTCATTATCTTTTTTAACCGAATTCAATTCTGCATTGTCTAAAGTTTCTTTCATTATCAACCTTTCCTTTCTATATTTATGAAATTCTTATAGCTGTTAGATTACCACATCCATTAGAAGTACCAGAAGTAGTAGTAGCCCTACAAGATAAATAAATTATTGTGGCAGTATTAATATTAAGTGTGAATGAGGGTACATTCAAACCTAATGCACTTCCACTAGCTACATATCCTTGAGCAGCAGCTAACATAGAACCATCTGGTTCAGTGATAGATACTGTATTTATCCAAGCTATACCTACATTTGATGTTGCTGCAACACTCCAAGTAAAATATATATTTCCTGTAATAAACCAATTACCAGGACTTAAATTTAATGAGGTAATATCAGTAATAACAAGATTTGGTAAATCAATAGGAGCAGAATTAGGAATATTAATAGTTATTACTTCACCTACATTTCCAGAAACAATAGCTGTGCCATCCGTAAACCCTTTAATATTAGTACCGCTTGTTCCTTTTCCACTTAAAAATAAAGGAATATTTGTGTCTAATCCTTCTGCATTAATTCCAGGCGGACTGCCCGTTACATTATTTGATATGTTAAGAAAATTGACGGCACTCGCTTCTGGTGTCATTGATAAAATGAGATTGCCGTTAACATCATATATAGTTTGAAGTCCATATATGCTGTCAAGTCCATGTATGGTTTCAGCACCTACTATATTGGGGATCGTTAAACCTGAAGGTAAAGTTGAACTAATGCTAGGAACGCCTACATTCGATGTGACGAGTATCCCATTAGAAGCCGTAGTCAATCCGCTTACTGTAGTACCATTAGCTAGATACACTGCTAATTCATTTATTAAGCCAGGGTTAATCGTGCCACCACCAGGAACAGTTGCACTTGGATAAGGCAATGCAATGATTCCAGTACCTGCACTATTCTTCACCCACATATAATTAGGTGGAAGAATAGGCAAAATAGTGTCTACTACATTGGTAATCTTCGCAGAATAATTGTAACGTGGCCCGATAAGTTGGTTTACTAATTGCGCTTGCTGATCGACTAGAGTCAGTATGCCAAAATCGTTATTAAGCATACTGGGGGTGAAATTAGTATTGGTATAAAGATTTTCTCTATCAGCAGGGGTTTGTCTAGTGATAGTGATAATATCGCCAATGTTTATAGCACCCGTTGTTAGAGTCACTTGAACATCTTGCTGGCTGCCAACGAATGTGACTGTATAGTCCGCCGGATAGTTTAAAATCTGTGTGACATCATTGGGAGGATTGCCAAGTGGTGTGTAATAAACTACGACATCAGAAGGATAGTTTGCCGTCCAATTAGTGCTGAAAATTGTCTGTCCTATGCTAGTAGCGGGAGACTGTGTGTAGGGTAAAATATCACCTATCAAGACATCTGACATAATTTAACCATCCTTAAAATTAACCATTTTCAAGTTGTGCTGCTCTTCTATTTCTTGGTAAATTCCATCCTTCTATCAGTTTATCACTGAAGTAATGGCCATACATAGCACCTGTAATAGGCAGCATGTGTGCTGCGGTCTTAAGGTCTTTTTCATTCCAATCACGAGAAGTAGCCATCCCTAATACGTCAGATATTCGACTAGCTGTAGAACTAACGACATCACTCATGCCAAAAATGCCAGTCTTAGCACGATTTTTAAATTTATCGTTCTTTAAATCGCCTAGCAATTTATCATCAGACATGAAGTTTGCTATTGCTAATACATTATTGAGGGAACTCGTCACCCCGCTATCTTGCCAAGCTTCATAGGCATGTTGTGCGGGTGTCATATCATCTGGGATGGGATCATCACCACGAGCGATTCTACGCATTGGACTGACCATAGCACCTGCACCTAACATCCACATCATCTTAAGCAAAAGTTCGCCGTCAGGATGTTGTAATGCTGGAATGAGATAACGATTAGTAGCTGAATAAGTCCAACCCGTAAAAGTGTGAAAAAACATACCTATTAGGTTATCAGCAAAGAATGGACTATCAGACATTCCTTTCCACACAAGAGTATTTTGAATCCCACGAAACACTGCGTCATTAAATAGATTAGCAGCTTCAAGGTCTTGCCACTGCCAAGATTTTGACATATAGCCACCTAATTTAGTCTGAAACCCACCCGCAGTTTTATAGGCATCTGTCATCTTCTTTGCCCACTCTTTGGGATCAATTCCATACTTTCTTAAATAGAGAGATTCTTTTTCAGATAGCTTTCCATTCTTAACTTGCTTATGGAGAAGTTCCATAAAACGTGATTGAATCACACTGCCATGCGCTCGCTGAAGAGCATTATCTATATAAGGTGATAAATCGGTTAATGCTGAAAAGTGGGCATATTTTTCTATGCCACTTACGATTTTGCCCATATTTAAATAAGGTTGTAATTCAGAATGCCAGTTTTTATCAGCATAGTTGTTTAGCATATCCTGATAACCTAAATTAATATGCGGGGCCATTTCACGTAGAGCTTCAGCATCTTTAGTCTTTAACATACCACCTAAACTTTGCATGAGAGGATAGATACCATCTCTTACGTATGGCCATAAACCATGTTGAAACCCTCCCCAGGCAAGATCGGTTATTTGTGTGGCGGGAAGATTATGTAAATTAGATGCAGCAGTTAAAGCCATCCATGAACGTCTAGCCATCAAGTCAAAGTCGTTTCTTTTATTAATACCCATCATTCTATTTTCAAATAGATTTCTCATAACTTTTTTTATTTTATCAAACTTGACACCTTCTTCTCTTAACAATTTCTTTTGTTTTTCAATCTCTTTAGGATCAGTCAATTTTTCTATTTTATTATTGATGACATCCCGTCTTGATTGATATTCAGTCAAAAGGTTTTCAGCGAGTTCTTCAAAGTTTCCATTGACCGTTACATTCTCAAACGATGTTTTTAAGTGAGTCCGTCTTGAAAGATAGTTAACATAATTGGCAGTCTTGGCAAAAACATCTTTCGTCAGAAAATTATTGTTATAAAGAATTTCATCTGGAATCATCAAAGTTCGTTGTTTTAATGGATTTGAATCAGAATTCCCCATAACTTTTCCAAACACATCAGAGACAATATCTTCAGGTTGCATGTGCATAATTGAATCGTAATAAGCTTTAGCTGCATTGTTGCGGTAAATATCTGAACCATAAACATCTCTAAACTTTAATCTGTCATTCACATCTTTGAATTTAAAGTTTTCAGGATAATAAAGTCTAGGATTAATCTGGCCACTTCTCGCTTTATCATAAAGATTATATTCTTCATCAGCATGTGCCATTTTCAATTCATGGAGTTTAGCTTCTTCCTTTTTGATATTTTCTTCTTGTTCGAGATATTCTTCTGCGTGAGGTTTTGCTTTCTCTGTCGTTTCTTGTTTTTTAGTCGTAGCTAATTTACGAGATTTCTTTTTCTTTAATTCAGATACTATTTGTTGTTGTTCATCAATTTGTTTTTTCAAATTATTAAGCGGTGTTAGAATTCCTTTAAGTGCTTTCGCCTCATCAGCAGAGAGTGCATGAACATTATCTACATGAATATTATATTCAGGATTTCTTCTCAATTCATTTTGCAGATTATCTTTTAATGTTCTTAACTGTTGTTTCATATCTGCTAGTGTCACAATATGTTTCTCATCGACTGCCATTTCTGAAGATGCTAGCGTTTCAACTTGTCCTGGTATTTCATTAATTCCAGCCGTTAAACGTTCTTGATACTTATGACGATTTAATTTACGTGCTACTTCAGTGGTGACATATTCTGTACCAGGATTAAGTTTTGCTTCTCTCTTTCCTAATTCTTCAACGGCTTTGGTGTGAGCAACTTCAAAATCTTTAATTTGAGATTCTAAATCATGTATAGGTTTCATTTTCTGGGTAATGAGTTCGTCTGAATCAGCAAGCCATTTAGAAACAGTTTGCATCCATAAACCTTGGGTTTCTTGTAAGAAGGGTGTGTTATAAACTCTCATCAAATAAGCTTCAGCCGTTCTAGGTGGAAGCCAGTCATCAGGAAGGTTATAAGCTTTTCTATAATCAGCCCAGGTATCATCAATGATCTTACGGTAAAGTGCAGCAGCATCATTGACAGCAGCATGTTCACTGGATGTTTTAGAATATAAAACTTTTTGTATTTCATCCATGAATTCTTCACGTCCTACATAATTAGTAGTCTTAGATTCTTTAGATAGAGTTTCAATCGACTTTTGTTTGATCGCACTCCAAGCATTCTGAATGTTTAGTGTTGGCCGTGCAGTAATGCTATAGCCATTTCTTTCAGCATGTAAGGCATCTGTCTGAACCTTAAGAGCAGTTAATGCAGCCCTTGTTTGTTTTACTTTTAATTCAAAACTCTTAGGTCTAACACCGCCTTTAGCTTCACCTTCAGTCGTGATGAAGTGATCAAACGCTGCATCAGCAAAAGCATTAGCAGCTTTATAGTCAGACGTTTTTAACTGAACTAATGGAGAACCGAAGATATATTTTAACCCAGGGATATTTCCAGATACGGCAGCAAGTGCGACATCACCCACATAAGGAAGTTTAAACAATCCACCCTTATAGAATGCCGAATCAGCATGTTCTTGTGCGCGAGTGACTTTTGCTGCACTTAAGGAACCTGTTGTGTCTACTGCTTCAAATCCTAATAGGTTGCCTTTCTTATCAACTTTATAATTAAAACCGATTCCATCTAACCAATCTCTACCAAATTGTTTTAATTTATTAAACTCAACTAGATTGATTAATGACTTTCCACCACCTATTAGTCCAAAGAATGTGACGCCAAAAGCGGTATCAATGAATGTATCCTTCAGAAATTCAGATAGGTTTCCTTCTACTTTATCCATCTGTACTGCGCCTTCATGGATAGCAGACGCCGCTAAAATGCTAGGTGAACTTTTTAGTACAGCAGATACAAACCCTGTACCGAATTTTGCCTTAGTCGCAATGGATGCTAATGGGATCAAGTTTTCAATACTGCCTAGCGTTAGTCCTATTCCACCTCCCAAAATCTTGGCAAGTGTTGAGCCATTTTCTAGTTCATGTGTTCGTATGGCTTCCTCATTGATACTATCTAATTGATAGTTAAAATCATCAGGACTTTTAGTATTTAATAACTTAGGAATGAACTTAGGGTCTAATATATCACTTAATTTTTCTATTTCTTGTTTAGGCGACCAGCCATCAGGCGGTGGATTATAAAACTTGTCATTCACTTCAGGATAGAGAGATTGGACTTCTAATCCGGCTGGCTTAGTTAATGGTGCATTTGCCCAATGTAATAAATGAGATACGGAAGACATTTCTTTAAATTCATTTAGTGCAGTTTTGACAAAGCCAACCTTTTCTGGCTCTACAGGATAACCAGGATAACCGATACCTTGATCTTCACCTTCTTTAGTGGGAATATCTATAGTGAATGGATTTTGGGGTGTGATCTCAATAGATGTTTCAGTATCCATTACAACCACCCTTTCCCTTTGTTAGCTTTAAAGCTTTTCTCAATAGCTTCTTTATTCGGTTGATAACTTGTGACACCTACATGGGGGGCTACTAAAAACAGATTGCGTTGACCATAAGGAGTTTTGAGAACTACATCCCATTGGTTTCCGGCTCTCCCTACAAGTTCTACTGGATAACGATATTCTTTCATACCGTCTTTCGTACGAATATGGCGCGATACTTCAGCACCACCCTGACTAAATAAGTTTTGCTTTAAAGTTTCATTACCTGTTTTTAATGGTATTATTTCCCAGTAATCATCTGGATAATTTTTCTTTGCTTCAGCGAATGAAGTTGAAAGTTGATTGAGTAAATCCTCTTGAACATAAGGTGTAATGGCATCGCCTTTATATCCTAAATATCTTTCAATCGGACTATCGGTAGTTTGCTTGAAACCATTAACATACGTTTCGCCATAATGTTGATCGACATAATCTTGCGTCATTTTCAAAGCAGCTTGATAGTCACCACGGGTTGCAATGAAGTTTGAATTCAATTGGTTGTAAATATCATTGCCATAAATTGTACCAAAATAAGCACCACCCAGTTTTTCATTGTGCCTTGAATCTAAACCAACTTCTTTAAGTGCAAAGTTAGCTAATGACTTACCAGCACCTAAACCACCCGCACCTTTAGCTGAAAGTAGTAAACTCCAAGAATTATCTAAAGTCTTTTGCATCTTGTCATCGATATTGGATAAGTTATCAGTGATCTGGCGGGCTAAATCAGTGTCAGGCATTGAACCACGTTGTTCTTCAAATAAAGCAGCAATAGCTTTAGCTTTTTGAGGTATGCGATCAAAGACTCGGCCTTGTTCCATACTTCTTAACATCCCAATTTGATTTGTAGCTGAAACGATGTTAGCAGGATTTCCACTTAATAATTTATTTTCAATTGACTTTTCAAATACAGGAACTCGTCCACCTGCCGATGCTGCAATCTGAACTTCTGCTTCATCTACACTAATAGGGTTTCCTTGTTGATCACGTTGCTTTACATAGGCTGTAACCTGTTTGTCAAAACTTCTATCTATAGCTTTTTGAGGTTGTCGAGAGAATGCTCTAGGATCATTCCAAGCAGCTAATGCTTCATTATCATTACCCTGTTCTCTAGTATATTTTTTAACTGCATCTATATAGTGAAGTTGTGCTTTCTCATAAGCATTTGCAGATACGTTATTTTTTAAATCTTGAAGTTGTGATGTTATATTGGGGGCCATTGGATTCATGGCCACACTACTTTGAAATTGAGTTAACCTTAATTGTTCATCTTGTGAGCGCAATGCTTGTTGATGATTAACATAATTCATTAAATTATTTGTGACTGCTAGATAATTTGTATCGCTTAGGTAATCAGGTTTTTTATCTGCAATTGATTTTAAATATTCTTCTCCTTTTCCTTCAGCATGTGCCTTTTCATATTCACGAATCATTTTGCCGCTTAGATAACTTTTATTTGCAGCATCAATATTTGTTTTTGCATCTTCAGGACTAATCAATCGTGCAGCAACCGAAGCGTTGTTTAATTTACGTGTATTTTCAATTGCCGCAAGTGCTGCCTTTTCATTACCATTTAATCCGAATGAATAAGCATGTTGAGCATTCATATCGCTTGCAAAAGCATTGTTATTCTTCTGGTCTTCTCTTTGCTCTCTAAGCATTCTTTTAGTTAATGAAGCCGACTGGTCGAGCATGGCATTACCAAACTGAAACTCCATGTGCGGTTTAACTTCATCTGGCGCATTTTTTAAAATGTTCTTTAAACCATTAGCAATACTCTGATTTGTTTTATCAATCAATTCTGGGGTAATACGATTAGCTTTAGCTGTTATAATATTAGAATCATTAATTAATTTATTAGCTTGTAAACCTAACGTTGCTTGAGCTTGGGTGTTATAACTCTGTTGCATTGTTTTATCAAAGTCAGTAATAGGTATGCCAATATTACCTTTAGGGTTTTTGCCAAGCTCACCGCCAATCCGTTCAGCAAGAGCATTGGATGCACGGGATGCTACTTCTGATCCGATGAATGACATCCAATTAGTGTTTGAAGCATAGTCACTCATGGCTCTTTGAATATCTGGGAAAGGTGTTACTTCAGGTTTTACTCTGCGTTGATACGGCCCTGGCAATGGCTGTCCGGCTGGAATTTCTGAAACATGCTTTGATTGTTCTAAGTCAGCCATTTATTAACCTTATGCTTTTGTAGTTAAACCATATCCAAAATATTTTTTTGTATCACCCCAAGCTTCACTTGCATCTGCAAAACCTTGTTTCCATCCCGACAGACTCGATGGAAACCTATTAAATGTTCTTTGACCAAAACTCTGCCATAGCTTTGAACTATCCGAACTATATTGTAATCGTGACATTACAGATTGGGCGCGCATTTGGTTTTCTCTGCCAAGTAGGTTTAGTCTTCTCACACGTTCATCGGCATTGTAATTAGCGACTGATTCATTCAATAGACTTACAGCACTCCCTCCCGCCGTTGATGTTCCTCTCGCTGCCATAACAGCTATTTGTGAGCCTATTGTTTTACGTAGTTCAATCATTCCTCTAAGGCTTTCTTCTTGCGATTCGGCTTGTGTCTGCTTGAGATTGGCATCAATACCAGCTTGCTGAAGTTTCATACCCAACTTCATCATTTCGTCTTGATTACTGGCTCCTAAGAAGTCAGTTATCATTCCGGCAGCTTGCATAGCTAGTAATATGTAAAACGGCATAATCTTCCCTTTTTAAGTCACAACCGAATAGAAAACGCCTAGCAACTGAATATCGAATGGATCATTATGTTCAATCGTAAAGGTTGGGTTATTAAAGTCATCCCACCCTTTCATTATACTCATTTCAAATATACCTCTAGCAGGAAATGGAGGTTCGCCAATCATGGCCATATCAAACGGTTCCAAAGCGATTGGCACACCATTAATTGTACCACCAATGGTATTGTTGAACATAAATCTTACCCATTCTACACGCTTAGGTTTAGTCAGGGTTGTCTCTTTGGACGATGGGCCACTAGAAATGTTAAGAGGCATAGGTTGCATAATGGTGTTAATCGGAAACCCTATGAAAGCTTGAGACACTTGAACGGGTTGACCGTGAGCCACAAAATTGACAACATTACTTACATTGTCTTCTGCGGATGAATCAAACCCATAACCATCACCGACCATCTTAATATCTTGCCCATTGAATAGAACGCCAGTTGTAATAGTCGATGTTGGCGTTCCAACGTATTGCACGGCGCAGTCTAGGAACACCTCTTTTGTCAACTCTTCTAATGTGAATATGGTTGACAAAGTCCATGCTGCAATGAGATTGTCTGTACCTATGCTAATCCATTGAATAGGATTTATATTGTTAATAGCATCCTCTTGAGTCAGATAAACCATGAGATCATTAGCATCTACACCAACTGCCCAATAATAGTTAGTTGTATTAATTTGTGGAATAGTAGTTGCTAGAGTACCTGTAGTTGAGAATTTTACTAATGTAGGCGAATCTGTTGGAAAGTTACTACTTGTAGCTTGTAGAACATAAGGTGACGTAATACCAGTTAATGCAACAGAAAATCCAGCAGTCGCAATTTCTCTTTGAACGACAAACCAGCATCTGCCATCTGAACTACTGCCAGTTTGTAAGAATGCTGCATGTCCATAAGATTGTTCCATGATAGCCGGAACAAAGCCTGATACCCCTTGCGTCAAAAGAGTTTGAAAAATAGCCATTGAGCCATCGGCGTTAATGATAAAAACGAATCGACTGCCAGCACGGTGTAAGTCTGCAAACGCTGTTTCATCGACTGGGTTACGAATTGTTTGTTCGTTAATGACTGAAACAATGTTAGAGGTATATGCATTGTTTATACCATCCCAGAGCATTTGATGAGCGTCATTACCTGATAGTACTAAGATTTGATTGTCTACAGCTTGTGGTTGCAAGACATCGGCAGGGGTTGAATCTTGTAATTGCAAAGTAAAGTTTGATGGGGTAATCGCTGCAATATCAGATAAAGGGCTTGAATAAATACCTGTGTTGCTATGTACCGTAACACTGCGATAGGGAACGATGAATCGAATGAAGTTCATGTTTGCCGATGTGGGATACCACGAAATAGCATCATCATCATCAGTCGTTAAATCACCAAAGTCAGTATAATCATTAATGGCACTCCCCCAGAAGCCATTAGGCAAACTTGTGGTATTAGCAAATAAAGCTCGATTCTGATAACTAGAAGCCACTTGCGGCCATCCACGTTTATCACTCCATGCAGGTTCTTGTAAAAGCGCAAGACTGCCTTGAATTGCAGTAATCGCATCAAAAGGTTCTTGAATAGATACATTAAATGATGTTGTGCTAGCTACAGATATTATACGTGAAGTGCCACCTCCACCCCTGAATGCACCTCCTACATAAGAAGCGTCTAATAGAGAATATCCTGGTGATACAGTTATAGTTACATTAGCACCTGTAGTTGCACCTGGGGTAAACGTTTGGTCATCATAAGAAACTACCGCACCATTGAAATCATAGGCTGGTAGGTTCTTAAATCTAGCGGGTGCGAATGACCATGTATTTTGTGGTGCTACGGTTGTCGTTCCAGTACCTAGGCTTTGAATAGTTATCACATTTGAAGTGTCTGCCGGATTAATAATGTAGGCTTTGGCTTCTACGGCGGTATTAAATAACACTGCTTCAGTAGGACTACTTGCAACAACAAAGTAAGTCACACCGACTGTTATCTGTGGTGTCGTCTGCATGACCGTGCCACCCGTAACAGCAAATTTGACTGGCATCACAACACCAGCAGTAAAAGTCGCTATGGTCGTTGAAAATGTGTTAGTCGTAAAAGCGGTGATATCAACTGCCGCATTCGGCCCACGAGTTAAATCTGTTGGTACGAAACCTACACCAGCCGTTCTAAATATTGGGCCTAAAACTGTCGTTGACATATTAAACACGTTTAAAGGTGTTAATGAGGTTGAAGTAGTGGCAACTAATAACCCTTCAAGGTAGATATAAATATTTAGTGGTGTAAAAAGTAATTGGTAAACGCATTCATTGAGATATTGGAAAGTGTTGAAGTAAATTTGATTGAAGAGTGTAAAACCAGTTAAAGTCGATTGGTAAAGGGTACCGAAGCGTTTTCCGGCAGCACCCGTTGGATAGGTCAAAACATTCTGTGCGGTCTTTAAGCCGTTGTTATATTCATTGACGGTGACACGCCCATACATAAGAGGGCTGAGTTCACCTTTAGAGAAAATATCCTGTGACCATAATGTATATGGCATTTCATAATCCCTAACCTATCTGTGGCCCAATGATTCCCGTAATATTTCGCTTGGTTAGCATTGGAATATTGTAATCAACCCACTGTGGTCTATTTTGTGCATCCGCAGCAGCAGCAATAGCCCATTGTGTATTTTTCTTCTGTTCAAGTGCTTGGAAATAATCTGGCTTTTGAGCATTCGACAATGATAAGAATGTTGCAATCTCATAAATAAAATAATTTACAAAAGTCGCTGGCAATTGCGATATATCAGGTAAATAAGCATATTCCATGTATATCGGTGATTGCGTTCCCCAGTTACACCAGATTTGATTGTTACTGTAGATTTCGTATACATAGTTTTGTGGAATAATGCGTATGTTTTTAAGATAACCTGCGGGCAATAAATAAATTTGCTGAAAGTTAGTCTGTGGGGGTGGCACTTCAGTTGATAGAGTGAGTTGCTGAATCTGAATCGAGAAGCGCCAGTTTCCAGTTCCTAATACACTAGGCAATAGAATATCGAATGCTTGTTCAGCAGATATCACCATATCATCTGCATTATCTAAAGAAATAATTGGCTTATGGCCAAGCAGCATTACAGCAAGGCTGATAATACTAGTCTTAGAATAAGCCATTCCATTAACCCTCTAATTCACCATTAAGCATTACTTGGAATTATTTTGTACCAAACTTTAGCTGTAAAAGTGCTATCACCAGTCGTAAATGCTCCTGTCACATTAGATAGATATATACCTTCATTTACTGTGTTAGCGAATGGCAATGGCCCTATTGCTCCATTAAATACAAACGATGTACTTGCAGTAGTAAAGAAATCTACTGAAGTTTCTGTATTTGTTGCCGCAAGCCCAGCTCCATTTATTGTTGGACTATATTGTGCAGCAACAAAACCACCCGCAGCATAAGCAACAGTTCCATAGGTCATTTCTAGGACTAACTTATCTACAACAAGAAGCTGATTAGCGCCTGCGGCTGCAACTAATAGTACTGGTGCTGCATACATACCATTGAATTGTGCTGCTGATAGCGAAACTTCAGCATAATTAATCACATTGCTCGCTAATGTTAATGCACTTCCCACAAACGCTAACCCAGTGCCAAGTGTTACTTCTTGGTAATTAGCAACACCGCCTGTTGGATTGCCCAATAAAACATCTCCAACGGATGCTTGCTGCATCTTCGCATAGGTCACTGCGTTGTTGATGATATTAGCAGTACCCACCGTTCCAGAAGCCCCAAAACTTCCTACAGTAACAGAGGTTGGAGAAACAGCAGTGACTAGCAGGATATTACTTGCATCTGAACCTGAGGCGAGAATCCAATCTCCTACACTTAAACTAGCGTACATACTTAGGAAATAGTTTGCTGCGGATACTGTACCAATCGTATCCCCAGGGCTGCCATAGGTAAAAACGTTTGGTGCGTTCTCTACTGTCGGTGAACCGCCAAAAGGCGTTACTGTGATTTGACCTTCATTCATTGATGAAGAGATACACGCCCAGTTGTTTAATGTAAAAGCCATGTTTAAAACTCCTATAAAATTAAAATTAAAACGGTAGTGTTATCGGTGCCATAATTGATATCGGCCCGATAACCACATTTCCTGTACCAAAGTCTCCTCCGCCCGTATTGCCATTCACAAGAACTTGCCCTCCTACAGCCAATCTATCAACTGTAACAAGCCCTACCCCATTAATACTGCTATTAATTACAGGTATTCCTTGACTGGTGCTGCCTGGAAATGCAGTAACAGGAAAATTAGTTTGCGACGTTGTCTGGAAGACAAAAGAAGAAGGAGCAAGTAATGATGCATAAAATGCAGGTATCACATAATTAACGTAAAGCATTCCCGCTGGCCCATAAACAACAGTCGAAGAAAAGGTTTGCTGAATAGTCGGAATAGTCGCGCCTGTCGTTGAAAACCACTGTCCAAGTGCCATGTAAGATTGAGTTTCTGTAGCATTATTCGAAAGTAAATAACCCACTCCGGCAGTGCCATTAAACCAAAATATCCAATTGTCGCAGGGTGTCATTGTAATCGGTAAGCCAAAAATGTCAACGATTTGAACACCACCAAAATTTCTGACATTCATTTGTTCAAAAATGAAACTAGGCGCCGTTTTAGCCATCATCACTAAATATGGACGGCCTTCCGCCCACGGATTAGTTGATGTTGGATCAGGCATATATAAGTTTGTGCCAGTAGAACCTGAACCAATCAATAAGGTTTGTCCAGACGTATCATCTAAATTAATATCGCCACTAGCTTGAAAAATGTTTACTAGATTGGGATTTAACAACGCCGCCGTTGTTACTTGAGACGGTGTTGCTGCGGTGAGTGTTCCGGCAGTGTTATAAGCCACACCTGTAAAACTTGGGATACTGCCGCCAGTCGCTGATATAGTACTATTAGATATACTAATTCCACTGCCTGCTTGATAACCTCCAACCAAAACCCACTGAGCGCTTGCAGCGTCTCCTGCTAAGATGCATAAATAAAGAGTTTGTCCCGCCACATTCACGGATAGATCGTTGACAAGTCCTGCAACATTTCCATTTGGATTCCCAAAAAAACTATGTATCGTTGGTTCGTTTGCTGGATTAAAATTATATACCCATGTTGATAAGGAACTACCTCCTGCATAAACTAACTCAAGAAAATAAATGCCCGCAGCAAAATTGAAAGTATCACCTAAACCATTTGTTCCTGCGACTGTATCAGATCCATTCGGCATAAATGTATAGCTAAAAGTACTGCCTACAATTCCCTGAATCACTATATATGTCGTGAAATTTTCAGGTAAATTACTGGTATCTGGTAAAATTATACTTGCATTACCGCCATTATTTGACGCATAAATAATAGAATTATTATCATTTAATGTGACCACAATAGAACCACCATTTACTCTTGATGGTCTAGAAATTGGATAACCAATAGCTATAACACCACCGTCGGAACTCGTATAATTAGTGGGATATAAATTATACGATTGACCTGGATATACTAGATTAACTCCCAGGCCAAACGGTACTGTCGAACTCAAACTATTAGTAATTGTCACGGGTAAATAAGTTTGTTGTGTTTCCATCGTGTAATCTGGAGGTGCAACAATAGTGGCTCCGATTCCGGTCGTTGTAAATGTTATCTCCGCAGGCAAATTATTATGTATGGTAAAAGTGCCTGTCGGTTCATCATCTAAATTAATTGGGTAGCTAGGATAACCAACAAATCCCCCGCCACCCCCAGTTGCAGTGATAACAAAATCTGCAATAGTAATTCCAGAGCCAGCAGTGTAAGGAGTGGCTGCGATGGAATACACACCTGTACTTGGATTTGTCACCGTAATGGTGTCATCGGTTGCTTCAACAATGGTTGAACCACCACCACCCGTTGCAGCAATGACATTTCCCGTGATCGTTATTCCAGTACCCGCTTGATAGTTACTAGCGACACTGAAAACATCTGGGCTAGGTTGTGTAACGAGAATCGTATTATTTGTCGGCACTACGATTGTTAAAGGTTCAGTGCCAAGTACGTTTATCACGGTAACTGAAGTAGGTGATGAAGAGGTGACTTGAAAAATGAAACTACCATCAGTTCCATATCCCATTATCCAATCACCAACATTTAAAGAAGCATATTTAGTCAGAAAGTAATTAGCAGTATGGATAACAGAAACTATATCATTAGGACTGCCATACATAAATATATTAGGTGCATTCAGTATGGTGGATGACCCTTCAAATGGTGTGACAATCTGCTGTCCTTGGCTTAAAGAAGCAGATACGCACGTCCAGTTTGCATTAGTAAATGCCATATTCTACCCTCTAACTAAGTCCTATACAGCTTCATCTGCATTGATCTGTAGCACACCTAAATTATCAATGGTGATAGCTCCAGCAGAGAAAATGCCATTAACTAACCAGGAAGTTTCACGAGGTAGATAGTTAATTTCTGTTCTGAAATCATGGCCGATTCCCATACCCGTACTTTGCTTATGCCAGAAAAAAGTCTCTCTGATATTACTAGAAGCAAACGGCAATCCACCCTCTACCATTTCTGGAATGATGATGATATTGACGCCGAGATAATCACGGACAAAACCCTTATCTAATACGCGATTCTGGGTATAGAAGGTTGAAATAAACTGGTCAGCTTGTAATAAACTCTGAAAGTTACTTGCAGAAATTGCCGCAAACCGTTCTGGAAGTGGCACAGCATTATTATCGAAAAACTGAATAGCTTGTGTGTATTTCACATAGGTCAGATTCGTACCGCCATCAACAATGGTCTGGCCTGGGCTGACTGCTAGTGAGTTAATAATGATTTGATCTGAACGTCTGCCTAACGCATTTGCGACAAGCATGGCATTTTCCATCTTGGCATCAAAGTTAACAGTGAGTTCTTGTACTGAATCTACTGCGGTAGGTGCAGTGTACTTTTGTAAGATAGCTGATTGTTGCGTATAACCTGGGTCTTGAATGACTACAGTTTGTAAGTAGCCAGTGGGCACTGCCTGAATCTGGTTTACTTTTCTGAAGGATACAGAGGCGCCTATAACGTCTCTGCGAACTCGCACGGTGTCTCTTAATAAGAACCCAAGCGATTGGTATTCGGCTTTAACTAGAGCATCAAATTCAATTTGTTGTACGGCTGTCAATGAAGTGGACATGGCTTTTAACCCCTAAAATAATTAATCAATGGATTGACAAATCATCTCAGGGCTTGCCATTTTTATAGATTGTCTTGTTTCCAAGGTCTATATAGGAAGTTGTCCTAATTACCTACATTATGCTCCCACTTTATCTACATAGCCAGGGGCAGATTTTGCAGCGAGTTCTAAACGTTTCGTGAGGTCTTTACGATAGTTTTCATCGGTCTTATATTTCTGTAAGTTATTCTGAAGTTCCATCTTAATATCATCAACCGATTGACCACCCGATACATTGCCTTGGTTATTGGGTACTTGCGTAACGTTTGACATCATTTTACCTCTCAGCTCTTCGAGTGCTTTAACTGAATCCGCAGTGTTTAAATTATTCGTTAATGCTTCATAAGATTCTTTAGATAGATTGGCTTTTGCCCAATTATCAAGTATACCGATTCGTTCTCTAGCATTATCACCCAACTTCTTTAATTCTTCTGTGTTATCTGTTCTAAACTCATCAACATACTTGTCTACTGATTCTATCATTTTGTCGATAAATTCTTGAGGTACCCGCTTTTCCTTAGCTGCTACTTGAAGTTCCTGAAACGGTACATAGTCAGGATCTAGGAACCTAGACTTAGTAAAGTCGTAACTTTCAGGTACACTTCCTAGCTTTTTCTCAAGCTCTGCATTACTACGTGCCATATCCGCTACACTCTTAAACTTATCAGGCAACCACGTAGGTCTATCACCAACCCCAGGTAATCCTTCATCAATAAACCATTTCGGTTGATCTTGGTTTTCATCTGTCATGGTGCTTGAACCGCCTTAATACGTTGAGTATGAGTAACAATCGCCATACGGATCATTCTTATGAAATCCTTAAATCCTTCGGCCCAGAGAACATCTATTTGATAGGTTGCAGTCCCAGGTTTAGCTAATGCCGGATAGAGCCAACGGTCTGTTGCTAATTCCAAGAATTTTTTGCCCTGTTCATTTAATCCAAAAAGTTCAAAACAAAGTGTATCTAACTCAATGAGGTTTGGGTCATTTCGTAAGGCATCTATGTTTTTCTTGTATCCGGCAAAGTAATCTTCTTGTTCCAAAAACGGGTTTTTCTGGTCTTGATCCATTGAGTCCTCTTATTGTGCTGTTGCGATAGGTTGTGCGCTTGGGTTTGGGGCTGCTTCTGGCATACTGCCAGCAGGGTTTGCGAGTTCCATTAAACTTTGTTTGTTCTGTATTTGCTGCATGACTTTAGCGACATCGTCTGGCTTATTCAGGAAACGCTCATCAATTTGCAAGAGTTCCGCAAGCATGTATGGCGTTGTCTTCGGATTGATATAAAGTTGAGACGCTTCCGGCCCCATGATTCCTTGCATGACCTGAACGTACTGCACGAACTTCTCAACCTCTGCTCGACCACGAGCAAGAGCCAACGGTGACTTATATCTAAATTTGATAGGCATGCCACCCACTTCTGGATAGGGCAATAAACCCATTGAATTTAGGATAAACGCAAAGCGTTTGACTACAGGCCATAAGAACTCTTGCTGCATACGGCTAAATATAGGGCCGATCTTTTCAGCTAAAGTTGATTGCTTCATAGCCAACTCATAAGCTGTTTGTGGCTGTACACTCTTAGAATCTTGAGGTTGTTCAGCATAAAGTAATTGCTTAATCTGCATTCGCAGATCAGCCATTGTCATTTGTGCAAATTCAGGACTTGCGCTATTAGGTAGGGGAATAAGAGGCACTTGGCCATTACTGCCAATTGGAGAGATAGGTATAATTGTAAATGGTTCGAGTTTAAAGGTGTGTGGATTAAACACAGCATCACTAAATCCCATATAGGGCCTAAAAGTATTAAGATTAGCAGAAGCAAGTTCAACCCTCGCCATTTCATTTAAACTAATTATAGACGGTAAAGCTTCCATTACAGGGCCACGGCCCCAGGTTTCATTATTGACCTTCTTCCAACGCCAGACAATACCAGGCGAAGAATCTAACCATTGTACATACAGTAAATCATTATCAGCCCAGACAGCGTATACATATTTCTGCGGTTGATTAGCAAAGTATGCCGTACCTTCATAAATGTTTCTAATAACAGCATCAGGATCACTTGATAATAACGATGCAAGATTTGGAGTAATAACAATATTCGGCCAACGGGTGTTAAGTTCTGCTATCTTTAAGTTCTGCCAGGTTCTAAACCAGGATTCTACATTGCCATTGACCGCTTCTTCAATAGCTAACTTATCAACGGGAATGCTCGTACACATAAACGGCATTTCATCATTAATTTGATTGATGACAAGTGCGCTAGTGCCTACGGCAAGATCATAGTAACATTCATTAATAGTGACATCGAAATTTGAATCATGAATATAACTGAATAACCTACGCATGTAGGTATCCAGAATCATCTGACCTTCTTCCATCATTTCCAGATTATCTTCTGAAGACGGATCATCAACCATTGCTTCATCAATTTCTAAGAATCCCCATTGTGTTTGTGGGGGTGTCATCGTGTCATGGATTTTGGAGACGAAATTAGTAACAGCTTCTACTGCGGTTGTGTCGTAAACTCGTGTGTTCTGAATCGTTCCTTGAAATTCTTTACCAGGCAAATAGTATCTATTTCTGAAAGGAATACAGTAGAAATATGAAGCTTGTTGTATAGGTATCCATAGGTCAGCAATATACTTAGCAGCATTATAGCGTTTGCGCAGCGTTTCAAGTAGCGAATTCGCGGGCATTGCTACAATCGGCATTCCTTGCGTTGTATCCATTTATTACCCGCCTAGTTTGGTGTCCATATCCCCTGAAGCTGGATTTCCCGCACCTAAGAATCCTTGATTATATTGTGCTCGCTGATTCCTTCTTAACGAACGAATCTGTTTTTCTTCAACTCTTCGCTTTTGAGCATTCGTTTGTTCACGTGCTTCATTAAGTTGTTGTTGCGCTAGGTTGGTTTGTTCTTGATAAGCTTTCATTTGAGCGTTAATCATATCTCTTTGATCTCGCTCTTGCCTTCTTCTTTTACCAGGATCATACATAGTTCCTGTTAAAAAATATTCACCAGCATCTCTAATTTCTGTCCACAAACTCATAAAGTCCTCCTATATCCATATATGAACGTATATAGTCTTTGGTTTAAATTCTTCTGGCTTAATTTCTCTAGTCACATAAACAATATGCCAGGGAATTTTAATCTGTTTTCTTAATTCCTTTATTTGCGAAAGGATTGTCTGCATTCGTATTTGCCGTTACTATCGACAAGTCTGATTTTAGCTCATTTATTTGTTTTTGTAACTCATATACTTGATGCACGTTTAAACCGACATTAACAGCTTCCATAAGCTGTTTGAACTCTGAAGCAGTAAAATCACCCTCTGTAGCTTGTCGCAATATATCAGCGTAATGCTTGGCAGGGGAGGCATCAGGATCAACATTGATTTTGATTCTAGAGTTTTTACTAATACCAAACTTAGTCCATCCCATCATCTTCCAGTGTTCGTATTCATAGTTTAGCGTACCGATCTGGTATTCTTTATCTCTAATCGCTCTACCTTCTTCATACCAAAGTTGTTTGGCAACCATTCGAGTAAAATAAAACAGATTACCGAATAGCTCATGTGTACGCACCCAGTAGTAGAAAGTAGTCTCCGCAATCATAGCTTGTACACAAAATGCACTATGACAGCCATAGTCCTTGTTCATCATAACTTTAATTAGAAGTTTACAATGTTCAGGTTCTTTATATTTTTCGTTAAATTTGTTTTTAAAACGTGTATAAATCTTATTAATATCTAAACCTGTGATGACTGACATCGTGGTTTCATTCCTTAAAGAGATACTTTAATATAGTCTCATGTTAAACATTAATCAATTTCGTGACCTTATAGTAAAGTCTAGCTTGTCTGACTTGTTGTTATATTCTCAAGAAGCAGAAGAGTTAATGGTATTCACGTGCGCAGTTGAATCTAGAGGTGGGACTTACCTTCATCAAGTCAGTGGCCCCGCCTTGGGTATCTATCAAATGGAACCAATGACATATAATGATATATGGCATAATTTCATTCTAATGGATAATAAATTAGCATTACGGCTATGTAATAACTTCGATGTAAACAGAATGCCACCAGAAAGTAGATTGATCTATGACCTTAGATTTGCAACCGCCATGACTAGGATATTCTATTTAAGAGTGCAGGCAGCTTTGCCAGCTTTTAATGATATAAACGCTATTTGGGATTACTATAAGAAATATTACAATACCCCAAAAGGTGCTGCACAGAAAGACGAATCTATTAAAAAGTATCGTGATTTTTTGCAGTCTCTTCGCTAACATCTTTATACATTTTAAGTAAGGTTATTGTGTTAACGTTATTAAAACAAACCCTACATAAGAATCGTGACACACGTTTATACTCTTTTCCATCTTCATCTTTTTTATGTGACCACTCAATCGGTATATAATCATGTGGCCCACGGTTCTTTCCGCATAACTCTATTGTCTCTCTCTTCTTCTTAGCTTCCGCTTCATCTCGCGCAGGATGTAAACTCATAAGATAATTTCTTCCTGTTTCAATTGCTTGACTGAAAACTCTTTATCTACCATTAACCAATCAGTTGCAAGTAAATCTTCAGAACTAGCTGCATACATAAGGCAACTTCCTAACGTTCTAACTTCGATATGAGTAATATTATTGAGTTTATTATGTACAAGATAAACCTTTGCTTTACCTTGCCATTTCTTTCTGGTAACTACTAAACGTAATTTAATAGCTTCTAATGCTTTGACAAAATCCATTCTATCTCTTACCAGAACATGTAATTAAATGTGGTAAGCGTTTAGATTTATCGCATTCAGAATTAACAGATTTAAAAAAGAAACTTAGGTTATGAGTATTATTTCTATACTCTTCGTCTTCTTCTGTTACGTATCCAATGAAACTAGACAGAGAGAGAGCAGACTCAGCAAGTTGTCTTAAGTTCTTAGACGCTATAACCAATTCTAATAGTTCATCGTATTCGTCTGCAATGTGCTTAGTCAATTTCAAGAATCTATCTTTGTTAGTTATGATCTGGGGCATTTAATAATTCCTTTAGATACCTAGCGGTGCAGTATCGGAGATTATACGACACTCCTATCCCTCAATCTACCTACTCCACCGGAAACATGTAGCCTACAGCGCAGACAGCGTTATAGGCGT
>Ga0302221_10000822_pt1 | contig 21069 bp, 7 predicted proteins | sample II_Palsa_E2_1_FD_193517 | JGI IMG/M metagenome (GOLD analysis project Ga0302221, IMG submission 193517) | Peat permafrost microbial communities from Stordalen Mire near Abisko, Sweden - II_Palsa_E2_1 | ecosystem: Environmental > Terrestrial > Soil > Palsa > Peat permafrost | place: Sweden... | reverse complement strand
CTTTTATGCTAATAACGATAACTTTGTTACACGCTAGCTAGTTGCGAAAGAATAAAAGACTTGGGTTTAGTATAATTCGGAATACGAAGTCGAGATAACTCTTAAGAATAATATTAAGTTTTTGTATTAATATAGTAAATAGGCGAGAAGCAATTAAAGAAGTAATTATATAAGTTTATAAGTTAAAAGACACGTTTAAAGGTATATTAAAGCTTTATAGTAATAGTATAATAAGTTAATTGCTATATAAGAAGTAACCTTAGTACACTTATACTTTGCATTTAATAATATATATAAACTTTGCTATTATCGTTAATCCTTTGCTTTTTTAGTTATATTATTAAAGTACCTTATTATATAAGGAATATATATAAAGATCTTTACTTGTTGCTTTCTTTGCTTAATAGCTAGCAAGTAAGAATATCAAATTAATTAGGCTTTATAAGCGCAATATTTGGGATATCCGGTTCTTATTAGTATTTATATCCTTTAGCTATTTCTATAATTTTATTAAGTTATAAGGGCTTTATACTTTTTACTAAGTATAATTTATCCTACTTATTAGTATATTTAAAGTCTAATCTTATATTATAGATAAGCTAGAGTAGTCGATTAGTGCCGAAGTTATAACTTTAATAAGGGCAAAGGGCAAAGGCTAAAAATTAAGGTATTAATAAAGGAATAGAAAAGTTTATAAATATTAGTTAGCACTTTTATATATATACTAGATTATGATTTTTCGACTCTCTCAATTATTTAATATATAACTACGTTAAGAGCATGGATTTGCGGAAATATCTTCTTTAAATGTATAATATGCTATCTTAGCTAAGGGAGACAAAGAATCACTTACCTATAATAAAGGGTCGTTAGCCCCGCTAATATTTAGCCCTATTAGGGCTATAACGGTTTTTATTATTTATTAGTTACTATTTAATCTTTTTAATTACTTATAATACCCTTATTTGTGTATATATAATATAACTTTAAGATAAAATATATTTGCTAATAGAAATAATATAGCAAAGAAACTAGTAACAAGAGAAGAATACTCCATCGTCGCTACTATAAATATATTTTTAACCGGTTAAATTACTAGCAACTAAAGCTAAAGTCTTTATATTATTACTTAATACTTACTTTCTTTATCTTCTTGCTCTTTATTCCCGAGTATATCTATCTCGTTCTTATTATTATCAAGTATAGCTATCTCTTATCTATTGCTTATTGCTAACTTAGCATAAAAAGCAACTACTTTAAGGAAAGCTTTATATATTATATGCTTTGCCTTATTGTGAAACTTATCTTTTTTTAGAATTCTCGCCCTTATATAACCGAATTCTTTTACTTCTCTTGCGTTAAGTTTAGTAGGATTATAATCCGGATCGATAATGCAATTAGAGACTACTTTATAAAGCTTGTCCTTTAATGTTAGCAAATATAACTTGCATATAAGAAACTCTTAAGACTTATTATTTAATTCTTTTATACTAAGAATCTCGTCGAAGTTTTTAAGCTTGTTAAGAGTATATGCGTAATGTCTAAGATTAGACACCCTTATAAGAGTATATAAATCGAAGTTGTATTTATCTAGTTAAATTTGTCCCAATTTCGGGTTATTTTCGATAATTAGCTTAAAAAAAGCAAGAGAATCCCTCTTCGATCGCGTAACTACTCCTCTTAACTATATTATAAAGAGATTAAAGACGCAGCAAGGCTCGAAATAGACCTAAAGCCCCTTTTTAAGCGCGTTGTCTCTTAACATAGCATTAATTACTATTCTCGCAAGCGCATTAACTTGCCGATTTTATGCTTTAACGAGACTTAGCAACTTTACATCTTTTATGCTAAGTTTAATATTATATAAAGAGCATACAATATCGAGATCCTATTTTAATTCTAAGACATATAACTTTAGCATAATTATTGCTTAAGAGCCATTCGGTAAACTAATCGTATTAAGGATCTTTTCGTATAGCGGAACTTTAAGCAAAGACATATAAATAAGCTTATATTCTTCCAAGTGAAATATAGCACGAGGGAAAGCTAGGACGCGATGCTTGTCGTTAAACACTTAAAGAGAGGCAATAGAATCCTCCTCCCGTGCTATCCTTACTAGGGCTTAGCACTTGTCTATAATTATCACTCCCGACTCTTGCGCTATCGCTATCACCTTTTCTTCTTGCTCCTCTTTATTGTCGAGTGTGACTATCTTAATAACCGTCTTTACTATTTTATAAGCATCCTTATAAGATAATCTATTATCTTTACTAGCTAATTTAGCCCCTAATTTAAATACTTAATATTAATTTAAAAATTCGTAAAAGCGTTTTAAAACGGGCAACTATTATTTGTCGAGTACACTAGTAAGAAATATACGCATTTTTTATTTGTCTTTTATAATATAAAAGGCCCTTAACACCGAAATAGCTATATACTCGAAGATAGTTTGCGCATTATTAAGACGTTTACTATTTAAAATAGTATTAAAGTCTACTTAGTATAACCCTCTAATAAGTTAGTTAATATTTATAGTAGGCGGGAAAAGTCGCTAATAGCATAGCAAAGCTGCTAAGGTTAATATAAGCTACTCTTTTAGTTAAGAGACTTAGATGCTTTTAATAAGTTATTTATATAGCCTTTAACTATTAATTAAGGGTGTCTATTTAATTAAAACTTCGTCAATTATATGTCTAATTGGGTTTTAAGTAAAAAGCACTAGTATATTATTCTTTAGCGTCTTAAGAGAATAACAGTTGCAGTAAAAATTTAACTTATTCTTTATTAGTATTATTCTTAATATTTATTATAAGGCACTTATATTTATGCACAAATCATTTATACTTGCTTATAAGTAAGTTTACTTAAAAGGTCAAATAAAAGATCTTAGAGAAAAATTAAAAGGGCTTAAGCTTTTTATATTAAATAGCATACTAAGTACTTATCGGGAAGTCTAATTAGAAGGCGGCTTATCAATTTAGCACTTAGCTTTATAACATCTAGCTTGCTAATAGTGTCGTCGGGGAAGACTAGAGACTTTAAGAGAGTATCAAGCATTTTTTGTGGGGCAAAGGTGCTAAAAGGTTTTAACCTGCTAATACTACTAATTATAAATCCGAGTATATTATGATTGTAATTAGCCATGTAGCTTAAGTTAAGCTTATATTAACGCACTTCTATCTCGGCTCTAGCAAATTCACTTACAAGTCGGAAAAGTAAAAGTCTATAAAGTTTTATAGCGTTTTAAGCCTCTAAGAATTTGTCTTTAGCTTCGAGGTTAGCAATTTTTCTTGGGAGATAAGCAAAGGGATCCGAATAGATATTTTAAAAGGGGTTAAGCAATTGGTCTTCATCTTTTTTAAGAATATTAAAGATAAGGGGCATGTTATAAGCATCGACTAAGTTTAGAATAATAAATAGAAGCAACTTAGCAGATTTAGCTTTAACTTTAAAATAAAGTATTTGACAAGATTTAATGCTATTTTATAAGTAAATTAAGATATAGTTACTATATTGCGCTTTAGGATAGCCTATTCAAGCGCTACTTAATGTAAAACTTTAAGGAGGTTCCGATAACAAGAGTCGAGATGTAAGCTTTTTTTAAAAAAGATTGCCTTAAAAGCGTCTCAGTAAAAGCGAGCAATAGCGTTCCTTGTCGCTACCCGTTTGCTATACGCCGACACTTCCTTGTCTACTAGCTTTAATAAATCTAAGTTAAGCTAAAACTTGAACTTAGAGCAAAAGAGCTACGCAATATACAAGTTATTAATTGCAACTCGATACGTGCTATCGCTTTTTTTAGTAATATATATTTTAAGTGCTAATAATATTTGTTTTTAATCGGAATTAATTAGCTTAATTTAATTTGCTAATACGTAGTATAGCGTCTATAGTCTATTGCTTAAAGGTGTACGTATAAGTTTATTAGCATTAAATCGGATAAAAAATTATCATTTATAAGTTACAAGTTTTTAAGGAAAGTTTATAAAGCCTTTACTAGTCGGAATTCACGTGAGACTCGGATTTTAGGGTAGCCGGGTTTAAAGATAAGTGCATGCATCTCGAATATAATAAAATATAATAAAGGTATATAGCTTTAATAGCAAAATCGGGCAAAGAATGCAGTCTTTCGAAGAAAATAAAGCAACTAATTATACTTTCTTGCAAGAACTTAATTATTTATAAGGTTAATAAATGCAAACACTCAATATAGTTTGCTTTATATCCTTATATTACATATTAAGAATTAAGTAAGCCGGGGATTATAGAAGATTTGCAAGTTAAGCTATAAATGCATTAAATAATAAAGAAAAGGGGTCTCGCTAAGGAAGCTACAAGGGTGCGCCACGATTGTAAGTCGCTAGTTAATTAAGAAGTAAGACTTGTAAAACCGGGTATATAACTATTTTTTACCCTAGTTACTTTATTTTAAAGATGTAGCATTATACGCTTTTATACTTAAGCTTAAAAAGTTGTGTGCTAATTAGCTTAGCTAAAAGATAAGGGATTTTATTTAGACTTTGTTTAGACGAAATAGCAGCCTTTGTATCTCTTTCTTTTAAAACCTTAATAAATACTAGCATTATGCTTATATTACTAGATAGCAATACAATTACAATCTCTTAAAGAGCAAATTAAGGCTATAGCTAACTTTCTTTTTCTTTAAAGTTCCTACATTTGCCTTTATCTTGTTTAACATTTCCTTTATAGTCAAATCCTGTATTTGCAAGCATTACTTATCTAAGTACATTTTTATAGCTACTTAGTTTTTAGCTAATAATACTATAATCCCTTCCCCTCTTAGTAGTAATAGCCCTTACTTTAACCGACTAATATAATAACTTGCCGGCTATATATATACTACTATTAATAGCTATATCGTCGATACTCTTATCTTCTTTAGCGGAGTTAAATAATAGCCTTTGCCTCTTATTACCTTAAAATGTTATTAAATATAATTTGCTATCGATAGTATTATTAGATTTTATTCCTTAATTAAGCAATTTAGCCGAGTACTTTAAAAATGAGGTTAAACTTGATAATACTAATATTAAACGGATCGATTATTTAATTAAAGTAACTTAAGACTTTATTTAATCGGCAAGTTTTGACCAAAGAATATTTACTACTATCTTAGGCTTATAATTATGCATTTTTGATTAGTCTAAAAACGACGACGATAATTTTAAGGATAACTTAAGAGATAAGCTATTAAAACTTATCTTGCATCTTATAAATTTATATTAGGTTTATGCTATAATCTAAGGCTACTTTTACTTTGCTAATTTCCTTTATATCATTTACTTTGCTTATAAGGTTAAGTAAATAGCAAAGTTATTAGACTAAAAAGTTAGTAAAGGGGGGGGATAAACTCGGTAAACTATTATAGCCTCGAAGATAGCCAAAGTATTAGGCATAAAATAGAAAGATGTAATAGCTAAGAAGGCGAGGAGCAAAAATTATAAAGTGCTTCTTTAATATAATAGCCCGGGGTTACTTCTCCGAATTAAATTAAGTATAAATACTTTGTAAATAGGGGAAAAAACCTACTTAACTTTATAAAAGAAAAATGCTAATTAGTATTTAAGCTAGTAACACTACTTTAAAGAAGCTAATATACTACTTTTACTTAAATATTAGAAAGCTTATTTGCTATAACTTTATATATAAGCTTGCATACTCGATTTATTTGCTAGCCGAATTATCACTATTAATATAGCTGCCTTTAACTATAGCTATTATAAGCTTAAAGCTACTAAAAGCGACTTAATAGATAATATATAAGCAAACACAAATCTTTAGCAATTAGCGTACAACACAAAAGACTTAACTATTACACAATTGCTTAAATATTTAAAAGAAGGCTTAGCCTCTTTAAAGAATCAAATTCAAAAAAAGAGGCGATTTAGTAATTTCGACGATGCTTATCTAGTTAAAGGGGAATCAAATATAGCTAAAGAGCTAGAAATGTCGATAATAATATATAAGGAAGTAGATGTAAGGGACGTGATAATGCTTTAGCTAATGCTTAAAGAGCAAAAAATGTTAATAAAAGGGCTTTAGCTTAAAGAGTAAAAGACACTGATAATAACTAAGTAAGCAATACTTAGCTAGCTAATGCTTAAAGAACCGGAAATGACAGACATAATAAGGCACTTGCTTAAAGAAGTGCTTATATTAACGGGGATAAAGCCGTTTAAAAGACGAGGCATGTCAATAACGCAGCCGACGCAAACACTTGGCTTAAATGCATTAATAATATCGAGCCGACAACTTATAATAGAATTTTTACAAATATATAAAAACTAGGCAAATGACACTTAAGAGTAAATATAAGCAATATAGCCTAATGCTTTTATATTAAAGGGTGCAAATAAAATTGCTATTATTTTAGAAGTATTAAGTGTCTATTATAAATATTACAAATATAAATAACGTGTTTTTACAACTATTTATTATAATGCTTACTTTGCTAGCTAGATAAATGACCGACTTTATATTTTAATTTATAAACTATATTACTTCCCGAGAGTTATAATATTCGATTTTAGGATTTTTAACTTTCTTTAAAGGGATTATTATAGCTATTATATCGCTTAATATCCGAAAAGACCCTCCGGTTAAGACTTATAGCGTTAGTTGCTACTATAATTTGATTTTATTTAAATCGAGGATTATAGTAATAAAGGAACCGGGTTAAATTTGTAAGAAAATTATTAGCTTTAGCGCTATAAATAATATGCTTTATTAACCTTATTTAAATAACTTCTTTTAAATTTATTATACACATCTTTATAGCTACTAATAAAGTCAAGTTTAACTAGTTTCTCTTTAATAAAGATTGTTTTATTATAAGCATCGCAAGCGGCCTTTTTTACTAAACCGAGGAAAGTGGGTATTAGCTACAAAATTATAACAAGCACTTCTTTGCTAGCAAATATTATTAAATTATATGTCTTATTTAAGAATTTTAAGGGCTAAGACACGATTATAGCAAATTTAGTTATAGCATATTGCGTTTAAAATCGGGTTTACGCAAATTAGGTTTTTAAACGTGGCGCGCGGCACAAATAGCTTAATAAAAACTAGCTAAAGACTACATGACGTAGCATTAATAAAATTAATCCCTTAGCATTTTTACCCTTCTAAAAAGCTTACTTGTCCTTTATAAAAAACAAAGTTAAATCCTTTAAGATTAATCTTCTCTTTAGCCGAAAAAACTATTACTAAATCCTTATCCTTATTAGTAGCACTATGCCCTCTCTTTACTACTTCCTTTATTAAATATAAGGCTAAAGAGTAAAGGGGTTTACTTAACAAAATGTTTATCCTTAAGTTTTATAATAAATTAGATTTTCGACTATTACTAAGCTTAAAAAGTTAAGGTAAGGGAAGAATTTAAACTTTATCAAATTTGCGTCGGCCGATATAAGGGCTATAGCATTTTATAAACCTTTAAAGACTTTGCAAAGTGCGTTAAGCCCTTATAAGAGTTTAGACTTTTGCTTTTTTACTTAACAAAATAGATAATTTAAATTGTGAAAATAGCTAGCCTATTCCTTAGCTATAGCTTTACTTGAGTAAATAGTTAATAGCTTATAAATAAGGGGGTATATCTTTAAAGTATCTTAAAGTCTTGCTACACAATTATTAATTACTCTTTCTTTAATATAAATATTAAGACTTAAATGCCAAGAATAATAAAGTTAAAACTATAAGCTAAGCAGCTAATTAGTCTATTAGTAAGTTTAGCTTAAAGTTTATTTATTTTAAAATAACTATTTGCTTATGCTTTAATTTAACTATTTTAGTATATAAGATACTATTAAATGCGCTGCCTTTTTTTCTTACGCAATTTAATATTTACCGACTTCTTTTGCTTGCTATAATTAGCTCTCTTAAAATAAGCATTTAAACTTTATACTATAATTAACTTCTTTATTAAATATAGTAATTTGCTAATATTATATAGCTCGGAATTGCCTTGCTTAAAGGATAGCGTAAATTTGCTATTAACACTTAGCTTAACTCGTTTTCGAAAGTTCCCGTCTTTGCTAATAAAGGAATAGTTGCCGACTATTTTAAGGATAAGACAATTATTTAAATAAAAGGTAACAAAGGATTTAAAGAGCTAATCGAGCAAAACCTTAAATGCAAGATTGCTTTAGCGTATCGAGTATAAGATAATACTAGCACTTGTATATTTTCTATTATATCCTTTTAAGATTAAGTCTAGTTTAAAGTAAAATTTGGATGCAATAGTATAATATGCTATATTATTAATAACTTTAAATATTAAATTATCTTCTTAAGCTTTTAGTTTAAGTTTATATATACTTTTAGTATTATTTAGCCTTAATAGCTTGCTGTTAAACTCGGTATCGAGCCGATAATATCTAAGGTAAGTTTAGAAGACTTGTTTAATATGCTAGTTACGCATTTGCTCTTAAAATATGCGCTATAATCTAAGAAAGGCTTTATCTTTTTAGAGGCTAAGAGGACTAGAAACAGACATAAATAGCTTGCTACTTGTTATACGCGGAGTACTTATGCTTAGCAAAACTATAAAGTCGGGCTTTTTAACTATTAAGAATATAATTGCTACTTTTAAAAGTGCCGAAATAAGCGGATTATTTTAAAGAGGTCTTGCGTCTTAGAATGTGCTAACCCCGTCTATCTTTTTAGGCGAGAAAAACTTATAAGATATAGTTATTTATATGGCATTATTAAGGGGAAGAGGAGCGTAGTAAACTTAAATATTACGCTTGCAAATCTTGCATTACTTGTTGTGTTAGTTAGCACTTAAAAGAGCAACTAGGGACTACTTGCATTTCTTATAATAATACTTTTTTATAGCTATCTTCCGGCTATATAATATAATAACTTGCTTTTAATTAGTTTAATAAACTTAAATAATTTTTAAAAAGGCTTACCTTAATCCTCGTCTCGGGTTTTTACCTTATTATAGTTAATAAAAATGCAGCTTAATAGCTTATAGATAATAGTAATAAGCAAACTTACTCGAGTATTTATAAAAGTTGCATATAAATAATCTAAGATGCTCTTATCCTTTCCGAAAACTACCTTTAATGTAGCTTTAATATTTTCTACTAAGTATAAGCTATTAGCTAAGTACGACTTTATAAGCTTATATATACGAGATATAAAAAGGATATATAAAACTTTCCGAGGTTTAAAGGCAACTTTTACTAACTTTTTAAACACTTCTTTAGCTTTATTAATAAATAACCCTTTAATAAATAGTGCTATAACAATTAAACCCCCTAAAACGGTTAGTATATAATCTTGTAAAGTTTTGCTAATTTAAATATACTTAAACTAATCCCGAATATTAACTTAAAGAACCTTTATAGCAAGATATATACCCTAATAAATTCCTTTATCCGGTCTTTTATCCTTTTTATAAATCTTAAAAGAATAACCCCTTATATCCTTCTTCTATCGACGTATAAGACCCCCTTAACTTTAATAGTTAGGGGATAAACCTTTATAACTATCTCTTTTAATATCTTTGCCTTATAAAAGAAATAGTTATAAATTTTAAAGTTATAAGGGTTGTCTTTGCAATTATCTCCGAATATTATAATATAATTTTCGCAGTTAATATATTTGCATTTTAGGCCAAATTGTAGTTTGCGTTATAAGCAAAAATAACAAGTGCTACTATTATAAATATTGCGCTAACAATTTGCAAAACGCTAAAAAGTACTTTTATAAATATTTGCTAAAGCTTTCTTGCTATAAGTTAATTGTTTAAAAAGTTCTCTTAACTAGCTTTTAATCCCGTTAATAAATCCGGTAAAGAGGATTATATTTAAAGATCCTTTAAACGCTATTACTTTAAACTTACTTATATAACAAAGTAAATCTTTATATAAGGTTTAAAAGATTAATTTAAGGTTAAATATTAAGTGTAATTAGCTTTATATACCGGGAAATAGATAAATATTTGCTTATTATAACTTTTTAGAGGATAATTGTCTAAGAGGAAGCTTGACGCGATAATTAAAACTATAAACTCTATTAGCTCTTTTATAGACTTTATATGCTTTAAGAGGTTAAATATATGCTTAGCTAAGTCTTTAGTAATAAGATTCTAGTTCTTCGAGGCTATAACAAAATTAAATAGCTCTTTAAAGGGTTAAGAAAAGTAGTTATAAGCATATCAGAAAAGAGTAGCAAAATATATTACAAAGAATAAAGTACAAGTATCTTCTTTTCTCTTTTATACTTTATTTAATTTATTTAAAAGACACTCCTTTAAGCGTTTATATTAAGCTTTAAAAGAAACTTTATAAACCGGGAAAAGAGCGACAATATAAAGGTCCGAGATTTACTTAAACAAGTCGTGTGTTATTTCCTTTCTTAGTAGCAAGAAGAAGGCCTTTTTAGCCTCTTTCTCTTGCTTGCCTCTTAAAAGTATCTTCTCGGTTATAATAATAACTTTAAAGTATATGCTTTTTAAAATCGTTAACAGTTAACCTTTCTTTAGCTATTTAGCTAAATACTGCGCAATTTGTCTAAAATTGCTAAGGTTAGTAGAAAAGAAGCAAAAGACATTTGCAAAGAGCAAAAGAAGACGGGAATAAATGCTATTTATGCTTTTATTTAAAGTATTATACAACTTTGCAAGTTTAAAGTAAGCTTGTCTTGTTATTTTATAACATTTCTAGTTCGAAGGTCCTTTTATTTATAAGTCTTGTTAAGGGAGGTTACTGTCTATAATAAAGATTAGTTTGCTATTAAAAATGCTAGAAGGATTAAAGTAAAGATGTATTTTGCTAGCATATTAATTGCTTTTAAACTTTTAAGCCTTTTTAATCCCAAATAGCTCTCGAAGAGCCGATAACTTTAATGCATTACCGATTAACACAAAAAGACTAAGCTATTACATATTTGGATCTTGCAAGTAATAAGTAAGTGTTTAAAGCTTATTAGATTCGAGAAGGGAAGTTTTATTGCTATATATGCTAAAGCTAAGTTAATAGCTATAATTGCAATGCTTTATAGTAAATAAAGTAATTAAATGCTTAAAGTAAAGATGCTATTCTTTTATTAAATAAAAGATATAAAGCGTTATATAACCTTAACGCAAGTAAAAATTAAAATAAGCTCTTAAGCAAAAGCCAAATTTAGCTTTTAATGCAATTAAAGATCACTAATAAGCTATTTTAGGAAATATAATAGCCGGAATTAGATTCTCTCCGAAGAGATTTAAAACTAGGATCTAAAACAAACTTAAAGCTTAATTATCTTTAATAAATGTGCTTGCAAAGTCTTAAATTTGCATACTTAGTATTTGAGTTCTTTGGAGGAGAAACACGTTTTTGATAAATTATTAACATTCTTCGCAATTAAGACATTCTTAATAGCTTACTTTAGCTAAGCATATTTGTTTCCTTTATAGCAAACCCCGATTAAAAAGATACTATAATTAGCATTTATTAAGATTAGACCAAGTCCTTAAACTTAGCATTTGCTTAAAGTTAAAATGCGCAAAAGCAATTAATAAAATAATAAGACTAGCATATTAGGTAATTATATATAAGACTTATTATTACTATTACTTTACTCCGGGGCTAAAAGAATTGCCGCCGAGTTATATTGCCGAGGAATTACAATTGCCTTATAATATGCTCTTTTTATTAAGACAAAGCTTATAAGATCCGTCTCTTATATAAGAGAGGTTATCTCCTCCGATAAACCTTAATTATAAGCCGGAAGAAACTCTTATAAATTATATAGCTACTAAACTATTAAAGGAGAGTTCTTTAAATAGACAAGTAAAATTGCTTAATAATAAGTGTTCGAGAAGATGCACTTTTAAAAGGCTTTCTCCTTTATATAATAAATTACTACCTTTAGTAAATTTCTTAAAGAAGCCCACGTTATAAAGGAAAAATTAGGAGGATTTAAGAGTAAATAAAAGGATAGCTTATACATATTAAAATATATGCTTATTTTAAGATACCTTTCTAGTTATTTTACTACTAGTAATATACTTAACCGCATAACAATATAACAAGCTTAATAATAAGAGACTAAGAATAATACTAGTATAATATAGTTATATTATAATAATACTTAAGAGTATTATATTAATATTATTAAAAAATTAACTTAGCCTTTGCTTTAATTTATTAATAAATATAAAGTCATATACCGCCTTAGCTTATCTGTTTCCTCTTTAATAATTATCTATTTTAGTCTAAAGCCTTTAAAGTTTAATTATAGCTTGCTAAAGTATTTCCGACGCTTGTTTACTAAAATATAAGACTAGCATTTGCTTTTAATATTCGTGTAAAAGCTATTGCCTTAATCGGCTATTTACCCTTATTTGCTGCTTAATAATTTCAAAGAGGTTAAGAGGAGTAGTTTTAGATGCTTGTAGTCTTTTATTAGTTGCTTTAGTTTTTATTATCTCTTTGTTGTAAGCATTTTTAAAGTCGAGGGGGGTAAGTGTTAAGGGTTTATCGGACGTCTAAAGCGTAAAACGCAGTTTTAACTTCTTAAATCTAATTATATTTATTTCTTATAAGATTATTATTAATTTAATTTTAGGTTTAGCAGGTAATATCTTTATAATCTCTTTACTTTACTAAGATAAGGGCACTATATTATTAAAGGAGCTAATTCTAGCTTCGGGGGTAATTTTTAGTATTATATAAGCTATAAAAATCCCATTTAAGCTCTTCTTTTAGAATTATATAGCTATACTTCGAACTTACCTCTTTATAATCTAGTTAAAGCGCTAAGCTTTATTACTTTTAACTTCCTCGAATATCTATTTTGCCTTATATATTTGTCTCTTCTAAAAAGACGAGTATAAAAATTATAAAGGCAATAGCATATTACTATTTAATATTTATAATTAATTATATAAGTTAGATAATAAGGGTGCTAATCTCACTTAATGCTATATTATTAACGCAAAATGGATCTATTTTTAGAGATAAGCGCTATTTTAGTCGAATCTTAAAAATAAGCATATAACAAAAATAGCCCTTTTAATATTATAAATTATTTTTAGCTTACTATAACTACCTTTAACCGATTTAAGCAAGCGTCTTCTTAAATATATAAACCTTTTATACTATAGCGCCTTAAACGACAAAAAAACAAAACACGCAATAATAAAAACAGAAAAAGGGTTATAATAATAAGTCTTATAACATGTGGGACTTATATAGTTTCGAGGTGCTAACCCTTATATGTAACCCCGAGAAAAATTAATTTTACTCGTTTAAAACTATAAAGAACTTAACGTGGAATATCTATTAAATTATAAGTAAGTAGCCGGGAGCTATATTTTACTTGCTAATACTATTAATAGATTACAAATCTTAAAACTTAAAATAAGCTTCCGAGCGATATCGAGAAGACTAAAGCAAAGAGATCCTTATAAAGGAATATCGGGAAAAAGTCGAGGCAAAAGGGGAGAGAGGTTTTGTCTTACAAATTAACTTTAAAAAGCATAGCTATAAAGGACTAAAATTTACCCGAAAAAAGGGTAACTAAAGCTATGCCGTTCTTGCTAGACTTGCTATTATTTGATTTAATAATAAGCTAAAATTAATAGTATAAGCCCTTTTATAACTGGGGTGCGCTATTAAAAGCTATTAGGCAAAGTAAAGAAAGCAGATTAAATCTTCTCTCTTTAGCATATAATTTAGCGCTATATTTGCAATAGTGTAAAAAGAGTAATTTATCCTTATATAAACTAAAACTTTAATTAAATTTCTTACATTTTAAATATATTTTATAATAAAGGTAAAAAAATATAGTCTTTTAAAACTTAAACGCTAAACTCTTTAATAGGATTTGTTTAGCTCGATATATATTATAAACTATACGTATAAGGAAACTCCGAGCAGCTAAAATAAGCATTCTTTTATAAAGCGTATAAAATTTGTGCTAAGATTTAAAGAGATTATAGCGCTCCCTCGAAGGCTTAATACACTTGCTTTGCTTAATATAAGACGACGGACTTAGATCGAATAAACTAAGAAGACTACTATTTTTATATTTTATCTCGACTTTTCTTATATTAGCTATACTAGCCTAGTTTATAGTAATATATTAGCTACTTTAGTTAACAAAGGTTGCATTAAATACTACAATTAAAGCGCCTTAACTCTTTACTTATTAACAAAATCCTTAAGCGTCGAATTTGTAAAACCTTTTTTAATAAAGGAAGTTTTTATTGCTAAAGTTACTACATTATAGTTATTTTTACTTACTATTAACAACTCGAGAAAGGTATATATAAAGTGTAAAATATCGGTTTTATAAGGTAAAGATAAAAGGATTTTAATAGTTAAAGCTAACACATTATTTATCCTTTGCAAAAAGCTTTTTTAGCTATTAAGTTATAACGAGGTATACTATAGCGTCGAGGATTTATTTACATATAAGGGAGATAAGCCTTCGCTTATTATTGCTCCGGTATACATATTAAAAGGGAAGTGAAGGATTTGGATTTTTATTATAGCAATTCTTATTAGTTGCTTTTTAAGTTTAGCATTAATAATAAATATAAGCTTAATAAGCAATCCTGTCATTTAAGTTAGTTATTTTCATTTGCTAGCTTAATTATATATTATTCGAGTATTATTGCAATTTTCGGGCAATAAGCTCTTTAATATAAAATAAATGTTTTAGTTAACGCTATCCTTCTTATAATAAAAGTTAAGCAAGGGCACGCGCTACTTTAAATAACAAGTCTATTTAACTAAAAACTATGATATAATATGTCTTTTAATAATGTCTAATAAAGTTTCCTTTTTATTATCCTTTTAAGCTAGTTTTAAAATTGTAACGACAAGCGTAAATGTCTCGAGATAAGGGAATAAACGAAGGAGGGGTAAGCTTGCTTAATAAGAGCCTTGCTACTAGTATAATTCCATCCCTTAGTCTATTTAAAGAGAGCAAAGGCACTTATATATAATTTATAAGTCGAAATCTTAGATTATATTATAATAAGTAATAAGTTAGCTTAAACGGAGGTCGAATAAATATTAATATAAAACGTAAATTGTATTTAGCTTATAGCAAAAGTAGAATAGCTGGACGTTTATAATGCATTAATATGCAAAAGATATAACTAGTTTATTTAAAGATCTTAAAAACTTTATTTAAGCTTTAAAGCTAGCTTAAAATATAGCTAATATGTTATAAACAAATTTGCATTGCGCCTTCGACTAGTTTTAGACTTGCTTAATAGTATATAGTCTTAAAAGAGCAAGGCCCTAAATTTTTAATTAAAGCTCTTTCGGGAGTAAAAAGAAAGAAGGAAAAGTTAATATATTATTCTTTATATATAAAAAGAATTTAAAGTCGGGATATTTATAAGGCGTAAATAGGGAGCAAGATTTGGCAAATAATACTTATTTTAATAGTTATTAACTTTGCTCTTAAAATAAGATATTAAAGAGCTAAGTTAAGAATTGGGTAACGCGAATTTACTTGGAGCAAAGTAGCCGCTAACCTTTATTAACTACTTTATTAAGTGGGGAAAGGATTATATATATATGGAAGAAGAGGGTCGGCTTTACCTTCTTGCTTTACTAATAAGCAATTAAAATAGCCCTTTACACTTAAGCTATATATTTATTGCTATAGTTAACATTGCTATTAGCTAGCGGAGTTAATCTTTAAAGGGTAATAATTTTCCCGATTATGCTATATTATTATAAGAGCAAGTATCTTTATAAACGAAAACGTTTTTATACCTCGACTTTTATTATATATTATATAACTTGCAATTTTTCTAAGATTAGTAATAATATAAGTAAGGCAATTAAATTTATCGAGTTTTTACTCTTTGCTAATTAATTTCTATTAATCGGTTATTAAGGGCTATTATTAGTAAGGCTAAATGCCCCGAAGTAAATTGTTTGCCTTAAGAATAGATTTAGTAGCGTAACCTTAGCAAAAGCATGCAATTAACCCTTATATAAACTTAAAATTAACGTTTAAAAAATTGTTAAATATTAATATTATTAGAAAATTTTAAAGTCTTACTTCCTTTAATAAACTTGTAAAATTTTCAAATTTGATAGTCTCTTAATAAGTATAGAATTTTTTTTTTATAATCTCGCTAAGACTGATAAACTTGTTCTTATCCCTCTTATAAGTCGGCAAGCCGTCTAAACTTGCTTATTCGACTAAAGAACTTATTAAGTAGATTCGGTAGATTATAAAGGTTAAGCAAGGGAGTAGTGTTTTAGCCCGAGTCTTATATATTAATAGTATAAAATTTAAACTCTTATCTAGCGTCTTGTCCCGGCTTATATAATAAATATCGGCTTAGCAAGCCTTGCCTTTTCGCTTATATCGATTTGTTAACAAATCTTTATATATAAGATGTTAAAATCTAACTAAATAGACTTTTATAGCTTATGCAATTAAACCCTTTAGTAATAATTTCCCCCTTTATCGGTTTCCTTTACTAGTTTCCCCGTCTTTCTTATAAATAAGTTAATCTTCAAGGAATCTTATAATAAAATACTTGTAAATATGCTAATTGCCTTTAAAGTTTATAAGTATAATATAGCTAAAATCGGTTTTTAAGATCTAGTATTATAGCGATAATTATTTATATCTTTACTAGAAAGCGTTGCTACTAAGTAATGCAAGTTAAGGTTAGCAATGTTCGGAAGAGGATAATGTAAGCATCTCTTTAATTTATATAAAGTAATATTAGATAAGAAGCCTTTCCGAGAATAGAATATATGTTTTTTTTTAGCGCATTAAGCCGCTTCCCTTTCTTTAATAGTTCTCGGATCTCCTTAGTAGCTAAGAAGAAATTGATATCTCGATTCGATATTAATATAAGCCTTATTAGTGGCTATAAATAGTGCGCTAATAACATTTATATAAGGGTTAAAGAGGAAGTAAGTGCTATATAAGCCCCCTAAAAAAAATCTATTTTAAGTCTTAATATATTACTTAAAACGAAGCTAAGCTAGACAATTAATGCTATAATAAACGATACTTTTTAAAATCAAGTTTATTTAAGCGACGCAATTTATGTTTTATATCCCGACAAAGCTATAACATTCGACTTAGGAACTAATATTATAATAAACCCTTTAGCTAATTTTATTTTTAACTAAGTTTAGCTAGATTTTATAGTATAAGATGCTTACTTCGACGGCTAAATGTCTTTTAACTTAGCGATAGATGATATTATAGCAAATAATGCCTCTAATAACGTTTAGCCAAGTTTTATATCTTATAAATCTTATCTCGATAAATAAATTACGCTTAACATTATAAGGGACAAGACCTTTTATAGCCTTAGTTACACAGTTAATTCTTATATCAATAGACTATTAACTATCGACTTAGCAATTAACCTTATAAGGGATAATATTTTCGATATTAATTATATAACTAGAGATTTATATCTCGATAATTTAAAGGCTAAAGAGTTTAAGAGGTAAAAAGAGAGTTAAAATAAGAAGATGCTCCTCTTTAGCTAAAAACGCGAAGGCAAAAAGTAAAATAATATTACTAAAGATTTTCGGAAATTAAAAACTTTAAAAAAGATAAGCAAGTAAAAAACGACGTTTAAGAGGGCATATAATAAGGTTAATTTGCTTAATTTATTTTAAAGGGGTTAAAGGTAAGAGCTAATATTTAGTAATATAATAGGTTAAAGCCTTAGGCAAAGCAATTATAGCTAATCGAGAAGGTAAGGCCGATTGTTTGCGAGATTTGGCATTATATTACTTACTTAGAGATGCAGTCCGGGTTAATTATAATAGTCTTTAGGCTTATATAGCTAAGTTTATATAAAGCAAAAGGAAGTGGTCTTTAGATAAAGTAAAGTACATATAAGATTATAGTATTTTAAGCTTGCTCTTATATATTTAATTACATTAATGCAAGGTACTTAGCGCTTTTTTAATATAAATACGTTTGGGTATCTCGATTATTAGATAATCTTTCCTATTATTTATCTAAGTAATATAATCTTATAATAATCCTAAATAGTAATATATTTAAAATTTAAGACACTACTAAGACTAATTAAGAGGTAAGAGAAATGTAAATAGCAAGCTATCGGGTTTAAGAATGCAAATTAGCTATTTTTTAAATTAATTTTTATTCTTTAAAGCTAATTTGTGAGTATTTATAGCAAGAATTAACTAATTTTTTATAATAATAAATCCTTGTTTTATATAACCCCAAATAAACTCTTCTTCTTATTCTTATAACTTATGTTTATAATAGTGTTATTAAGTATCGGTAGCCCGACTTTGAGCAAGTTGTTAAATGCTTGTAAGAATAAGAAAGAGAAAGAGTCCGCAAATGCTAGTTAGCAACTATTAAAACTATAAGGATTATACTTATATAAGAATTTGTATCTTTATATCTGCGGGATTTATAGCCGATTTCCGGATAGCTTATATTAAATAAGCTTATTAGATTGCCCTAGTAAAAGTATATTATTTAAGGAATTATAATAAGAACGGGACCGAGATAATATTCGAATTAACCCCTTAAAAATGGACAATATAGCTATTAATACGCGTAATATGCGAAAAGAGGACTTGTTAAAGATCCTTCTCGCTAAAATTAGTATCTAAATATGAGGTTATCTCTTGTTAGCTATATATGCTAGTTTTGCAAGAGTTTAAGAGGTAGCTATTAGTAGATAATCTTTAAGCTCTTCTCTCGATCTTATTAATATTATAGCTTTGCTTGCATTTAAAGTAATAAGATTAAAGATAACTTTGCCTTTCTCTCGAGATTTTCGAGACGCCTCTTAAGCTTCTTTTTTATAGTTTATATTAGCTATAAGTTTCTAATTTTGCGAAATTACTTATAATAGTTCCTTTAAGCAATTTTGTTTTAAACCCTCTTACAATTAGCCTTATCCGAGATCTTAGTTTAATCTTTATTTAAATTTGCAAATTTACTAAAAGCGTTACTAGTATTATAACTAGTAATACGTATTAACAATATAGCAATCAAGCTTTGCTTAAGCATTTTAGGTTTGCAATTAAGCCCCTTTTATATGCGGGATATAAGATAAACGATAAAATCTTTTAAGGAGGAGGATTTGGGGGATATTTGTAAGGTTTTAGACTCTTAATTAGGGGTTTTACTTGAAGTAATGCATAAATCCTTGTATTAGCTCGGCTATAAACGACCGGGGACATTTTAATAAGACTAGGGCTAGTATTTATAAGACTTCCTTGTCTTAAGTGTGCTAATAAAGAAAGAAACAAATTTGTAAGTAAGCATACTAGATTAGCATATCAACTAAAATACATTTAATAGTTTGCTATTATGCTTTACTAGATAAAGTTTTACAAATTTAATCGAGAAGGTATTCCTTGCCTAATGCAAGTAACATTTATAATTTATTTTATAAGCCTTCTTTATTTAGCTAAATACATTTATTGCTAAACTTTTAAGCCGTTTATTTACAAGGCTTAAAGTTAGACTCTAGTGTTCTTACCCTTGTCTTTCTACTATACTAGACTTAAGAAGATGGGTTTAGCTAGTAGCACTGTAATTCTAGCTTGTCTTTATAAACTTTAACCGCGTACGGATTTAGGGGCTATATAAGATTAGAAGCTAGGGGATAGTTACTAGGAGAAAGCCCTTTATAAGTTTATTAGTCGATATTTTAATAGGACGTAGGATTTACTTACTAAGCCGCTGAGAAGACTTAGTACCCCTAGAAAAGTAATATTCTCAAATATAATAATAGTAATTAAGGCTAAACTCTTATTTAATATTATCCGATTTAAATATGTAATAAGAAACTTTTATAATAGCTTAAGCTTATACTAATAGAATAATTGTGTAGCGAAGGCAAAGCTTGTATACTAAGGATATATGTTAGTTAAATAACTAAAGCTTACTAGGTAAATACTTGTAATGCCTATTATTATATAGCTTATTACTAATGCAAGAATAATCTAAGGGATTTGATCGGATTAAGTTTATTTTAGCTAGAGCAATCTAATAAGCAAGAGGAGACTTTCTATATAAGTAGAATATAAGCTAGCTTTAAGTACCTTAATTAGTTTTACCCACTAGAAAGGCTATTTAAATAATAAGGCTTTAAAGATAGCTATTAGGGTTAAGATTATAAACTTAAAGCATATTGCTAAGAAGACGGCGCTAGATTACTAGGAAGTAAAGTAGTAAGAAGTGGTAAATAGGAAAAGTATTAAGCTAAAGGTTAAGTAGAGAATAGATTAAGCAAATAAGAGCTAAAGAGAGAAGAGGATAATAGTTAGCTTAATAAAGAGAAGATTTAATTAAAATATTAGCAATACTAAAAAGAAATATATATAACTTACAAAATAGCCGGCAAATAAAGGTGTAAAGTATTCTTGCAATAGATTAATAGTCTATATTTGCTTGCATTTGCTATCTTATCCTCTCTTTTAAAAAACACTTAGCTTGCTTGCACTCCTTGTAATACTTATTTAAAGCTTAAGCCTTTTAATTAAAGAAAACACTTCCCCTTATCTCTTTAAAAAAGATTGCAAAGGTAGCAACTTAAATCTTATATATGATTACTTAGACTTAAAAAGCTTATCTTTAATTAGCAAAAAGTCCGGAGATTAGAGGGCTAAGTCTTATATTAAATGTTAAAGCCCCGGAAAACAATGCTATTAGAGCACTATAATCGTCTTCTTAATATAAGTCACTTATAACACTTCTAGCTACTATCGAGAGCACTAAGTTGCCGACACTAGTTTAAAATCTTTGGAAGAGCATTTTAAAATAGCTCCCGGTTATTGCATAGCAAATTTAAGCGCTTAAGTACACGATTTTAGCGCCTAAAAACACAAGATAACGTCCCTTAATCTCGCTAAAAGGCGCAAAGACTATAAGAGCAATTGCATATCCGATATAAAACGTTATTATATTAAAAAGGATTTTAATTATTAATATGTGCTATTCTTCTAATATAGCTTTAGCCGAAGGCAAGTAAGAGCCGGCTATATAAGTATTGCTAGTAGCTACAATATATAAGAGGCATAATATAAAGCCTTTACTAGTTTTCAATTATTT
>Ga0302221_10000820_pt1 | contig 21102 bp, 11 predicted proteins | sample II_Palsa_E2_1_FD_193517 | JGI IMG/M metagenome (GOLD analysis project Ga0302221, IMG submission 193517) | Peat permafrost microbial communities from Stordalen Mire near Abisko, Sweden - II_Palsa_E2_1 | ecosystem: Environmental > Terrestrial > Soil > Palsa > Peat permafrost | place: Sweden... | reverse complement strand
AACTTTTAAAGTATATAATATACACGTTTACTATTTTAAAACTTTAGTCTCTTATCGTTTTATTAGGAAGGAAAAGCTTTTTAAACCCCGGATATTACTTCTTATTGCTTTAATTTTTGTTAAATTTGATAATATATGCGAAACCGGAGTCTTATATAATATAATTAAGATCTCTTATAATAATTGACAAGTTCTTGCGATTAGTCGATTTAAGAATATATTTAAAGATAAGTCTTTTGTTAGTAATATTTAATTAAAAGGTATAAGAGCTTTATACGATATAATTCGATGCTTAAAACGCCCGGAATACTTAATAATATACGCAAAGATAAAGAAATAGCTAATATATAGCGATACGCAAGCTAATAAGGTAATATATCTTGCTTAGTAAAGGGAAGCTATAAAGCAAGTTAAAATTGCGTTTAAGTATTTGTAAGAGGATAAAATAGCTATATTTTTAAGTAACAAGTTATACTTTAAGTGTAAAATAAAGGGATTAGCGTTCTTTGCTAAGGATAATAAAGAGTATATAGTTATTTCTAGTAGTAAAGAGGAAAAATAGACTATTCTTAGGGGTTATCTTATTGTTTTTTATTGCTCGGGACAAGCAATAAATATAAGAGGGACGAGTGTAGCGGGGTGCTAAGGAGATTGTTGATTTTTATCGATTTTAAAGGTTTTTTAAAGGTTCTTAGTTAATGCTACACGTGACTAGAATAAGGGGTATAATTGCTATTTTTTGTAGCTGCGCACACTTTACTTTATATTTAATTTATATTTACTTTTATACTTAATAATTGTATATAATTATTGCTAGTCTTATAATTTTATTTCTATTTCTTGGTTTACGCGTGCATACTTTAGTTCTTCCTTCTACTGTTGCTTTAGTTTTATATATGCGTTTTGCTTGTTGTTTTATTGCTTGGTTTCCTAGTATCGTTCTTGTAGGGTTTCTTTTGGCTAAGGTCCGCCCCCCTACAATAAGCAGTAGTAAAATAGCTTTATTTGCTTGCTTTATTTGCTTTTTTAAAGGGCTATATATTCTTTTAGATTTGCACTTGCTTATATAGCGCTCGACGTTACAAGGGCGTGACAATAGCATATAAGGGGGATATGTTACATGGCCACATTATACAACCTCGCTTAGCTAGATTATAGATTACTTTATAGTGATACCAAATGAATTATCCTTCACCACAACCACTGCATTCGCAACATTAAGGCATATAATAAATCACGTGATCTGTTATTAGCACTTCTTAAATGCATAAATTATTAGTATATAAAGTTAATATAAGCTCTACTTTTCCTCTATTAAAGAAATTTTATACGCAAAGACCTTTTTTTAGTTTATTTTGAAAAAGCCTTAAAAGTAAGCCTTTATTAATATAAAAAGTTTAAAGCGAATAAGTCACGTGATATATTATTCGAGAAGCTTAAGGGATACTTTAAGAGTAATAGTCGGTTATCCTTCTACTTCGCATTTGCTTGTAGTCGGAACAAGCAAGTGTCCCGCCGAGAATGCCCCGAACCTTAGAAACCCACTAAAAAACACGTCTTTTGCTATTGACTTTGGGACAAAAATTTGCAAGTGACACTCACGTCGCACAACTTCTAAGATAAATACTATTAATTTTTCCGATTATTATTACTTCTTTCATATTACTAAGCAAGACTATAATCGCGCCTTTAATATAGCGCGTTTAAAGGTCCTTAAAACCCCCGAATTGCTTTTTGCTATAGCCTCTAAGAAGTATTATATTAAAGAAGACTCCTTGCGCAAATTAATACTTCGATTAAAGCAAAAGCAAAGGAATAGCAATAGCTTTTATAATATATATAATAAGAATAATAAGATTTTAAGTAATATATAAGAAGAAGCAATACGCTAATATTACTATAAGCAATAAGATGCTAGCTTTAATGCTACTTACTAAATAGTATTTGTAGCTATTAGTTACTTAAAATTTGTAAGATCTCTTCTACACTTTACTACTTAACTAATTAATTTAAGTATAATACCCTCCTTAAGAGCCCCCTTCTAAGAGCTAGTTTACTATATAGCTATGCAATTATAAGACTCTTTACACAATTAAAACAAAGCTAATTTCTTATATAAGACTTGACTTATATATAAAATAAGATATCCAAAATTAGTTTAAAGACTATTATAAATGCCTTTATAAGTATAAGATTATAAAGGGCAAAAATGTGCTAAATATAAACAAATTAAGCGCTCGGGTTAGCTATCTTAAAGGAGAGTATATTATTGTGCTAGCTAGGGTTAAAGAGCTATATATATTTAGCTTTAAAAACAAGAAGTTTATAATTGTAGTTAAGACAATTATTGCCGATAAAAGGAAGCCTTTACCGCCATTTGTTATTGCTTTTAAGAAGCAAATTATAGACAATTGGATTAATAAAAAGCTTATTAGCAAAGAGAGGATTACTATTACTCTAATAAGCTATATAAATAACAAAATTGCTTTATAATATATAAACTATTTAATTAAATATTTGCAAGCAAGCCCAAATAAGCTATAAAAGATCTTATTGCTTAATAGCTATAAGTCTTACAAGATAAATAAATTCTAATTAAAAGCAATTAAAAACTATATTAAGCTCTTTTAGTTTCTTTTGCATTTAACGCATATACTTTAGCCTTTAAATATTAGCATTTTGTAGCCTTAAAAGCATTACTATAAGCTAGCTATTTAAAATGCTATTTATAATCTCGACTTTAAGTATATAGTTATTTCCTTTTTTTGCAACTTAACCGGCATTTATAAGTAAATTATACAATTTTATATAATTGTTAATGCTTAGAAAAAGTTTAGAATATATCCTTTAAGTGCTAAGCAAGGAATTAAAAAGATGCGTTTATATTAAAAGAAAAAGCGCACAATTAATAATATTGTCGAGAAAGAGCTTAAGCTTAAGCTTTTATCATATTTACTAACTTGCCCCTTAAAGATATAAAGTACTATTATTAATATATAAGACTTTAACAATCGAGATCTTATAACATTTTTTAAAGGTACTATTTAATAAATTTATATAATTATAAAGACAATTAATATAATCCTTTAAAAAGCATACTTTACTACTATTAAGCATAGCGCTTTACAAGTAAAGCTATTAGAAGACTATAAACAAAAATCAAAGTCAAGACGAAATGTATATAAAGGAGGACCCTTTATAAAAGTGGACAAGCTTAAGGCGAAGATTAAGGCTTAAAATAAGAAAGAGCAAACAAATGCCCTTAAGAAGGCTAAAAAGAAGCTTATTATAAAGGTTAACCGGGCTAAGAATAAGCTTAAAGCGGCAAGTATATAAGCTAAAAAGGATAAATAAGCTAAGCTTTAATAATTAGCTAGCTATATTGCTAAAAATAAGTTTTTACTAGTAAAAGACTTGCATTATATTTGCAAGCTAGACAAAGATTTTACACAGCTCGAGTTACATCAGGAAAAAAAAAACATGCTAACGATTTTTCGCTTAGGCGCACGTGCCATTGGCACTTGCTTGGTGCTATTGGTAGCCGCTTGGTAGTTAATTGGTAAGTGGGGCAATTAATTAATTTTTTGTTTAGTTATATAGCCTTATATAGTGCTATTAGCAGCCGCTTAGTAGTTAATTGGCAAGTGGGGCAATTAATTAGCAATTGAGGACTAGTTTTGGAGGGCAGTTTTGGAGGGCAGTTTTGGAGGATAGTTTAGAATAAGCCCGAGAATTGGGTTGTATAGCAATTAGCCATTTCAACACTCCCACAGCTACGAAGACTGCGGTCAAAAGTCTGGAGATTATAGCGTCTATGCGCTATAATGCCCTAAGGAGACTTTCTTTAGTAATAATTAGCTTTATAAACATGTCTGCAAAGATAATTGCAAACGAATCTCGAAGCCCGACGTCGAGAATAGTAGTCCTTAACTATTAGTCGAATCTAATACCGAATAAGAATTTATATAAGACGCTTATATTGCTTAAAAGACATACGTTACTGCTTTAGCATTTTATACCCTCTTAGCTGTTGAGTTATTAGTAAATGCAAAGCTAGATATTAAAACAAGTTATAATTTTTGCAATTAGCATTATATTACTACTAAGATGAAGTTTTTACCGGATAACGCCTTTTATAAGGTTTGTATAAATATAGGCTACTCGATTATATTTATCGACAGAAAATAGTTATAAGCTAATAAGCTAAAACTCTTTATTTGTATAATAGCTAAGCTTTTACTTATATGCGGAATCGGAACGGGAAAGGTCTAATCTTAAGAATATATTATTTTAATAATATACTTTCTTGGCAATAATATACTTTCTTGGCAATAATAAAAATAGAAAGCAAGTGCTTGCTAAAATCTCTTATAAAGCTTACTTGACAAATAACTTTATAATAAAGCTTCTTATTAGCACAAATATTTTAGTTCTTAAGAAAGTGGATATTATAATCTTTAAGAAGATAAGCTATATTAAAAGCTATAAAATCGATATTAAGCTTAAAGCTATATTGAAGAAAAGAATTGCGAAATCTCTAATTTATATTATAGCAAGAATTATTATCTTGCTATTTGCGTTTATAGCAATTTTAATTTATTATATAGCAATAGCTAAAGATAGGGATTTATTATTTAAGCCGGATAATACGCTAGTTACCTTATTTATATAACTAGCAAATAAGGGTATAAAGACAATTTTAGCTAAGAATAACTTAAATAAACTAGTTCTCTTGCCGCGAAACTTTTGCCTTAAAAACCTTATAAATATCGACTATAATAACGGATTTTTAGTCTTAAATGTAGATGTTATTAAGTTAGCCACGCAAGTACCAAAAATTATATCCTTGCAAATTCTTATAAAATGTGATAATAAAGATCCCGGGATGCTTTTAAAAGCTAAATATTATATTAGCGTTACTATTTATGGGGATTCTTTTATTGCTTAAGCTTTTGTAAACCTTTTAAATAAGTTTTTAGATACCTTATTTAAGGATAAGGGTTTTATTTACCTTTTAAGGGATAAATAAATAAAGATTAACCTTCGGCTAAATTAAGTTAATAAGATATTAGAAAAGGTAAAAGTTTATAAAGCTAGTTTGCGCGACTAAAAGGTAATTAATAAAACTTTTAGTAATTTAGAATTGCAAGATAAGCTATACTAAATTATATAACCGACGCTATTCTTATACCTTATATTTGTAATATATAAGCATGTCTTAAGCTAAGAGGAACTAGTTAATTGTATAGTTATCGATATATAAGAATTAAATAATATAATAATTCCGGATATATACTTGATATTATCTTAAGAAGATATCTTATAAAAGATTATAAGCTATAAATATATTATAGTCGTCGATGTTACAAGTTTCTTTTATTAATGGAGAACTTATCTAAAAAGCTAAAAGTACTTGATAATAGTCTCTTATAAAAGATAATATATATTTTAATATACCCTAATAAGCTTCCGGAATATATTAGCATATATATAGCGCTAAATAAATATTATTCTTGATAATTTATAATTTTTAAAAGCATATATTAATAATATTATTATTGCGAGTTATATATTTGAGGAATATATAACTTACTTGCGCTAGATATTTGCTTATCTAGTCGAGTATAATATTGCAATTAAAGGCAAAAAATGCTTTATCGGATACCTTTTAGCTATAGTTTTAAAGCGTTATATAAATTCTTTCGGACTATTAATTATAAAAGAAAAGCTAATTGCAATTAAGAACTTGTCGTTTTTATAAATTGTAAAGGATTTAGAAATATACTTGAGTATAGCTAAATAGTTAAAAGATAAAGTTCCTTTTTACTTTTATATTTTATAGCTGTTACAAGATTGCAAGACCAAGCTTTTTAAAAGGGCTTTAGCAAAGGAGAACTTATAAAAGACATTTGCAGCTAAATAAGCCTTTGCATACCTGATAAGTGTCACGAATGCCAGCTTCTGGGCTCAAAGAGCATAGGTAGAAGGGTTTCTTATTCGACTATTCAAAGCTAAAGAAGGAAGCAGGAGCATGAGGCTCGCATGCATAATATCTTAAGGCTCGCCAACCTTAGCAGCCTAGCCTAATCGGGAATAGCGCTGCACGTGCCAGCGCCAGAACCGTAACAATAAGTTTAAAACGCGCGTCTTTTGCAGCACTTTAAAAAGCTTTAACTGCAAATATAACACTCGTTTATAAGAACTTAAAACGTTTTCTCTTTTGCGATATAAATATATTTAAGAAGAGAGGCATTAGCGCTATAATATATTATATTAAGGGAGATTTATTATAAAATTCTATTAATAAGTTATTATATTTATTAAGGATAAAATTAAAACTAATTATATTCTTGTTTAAGGCCTTAAAGGATACTAAAACACGCTATTAGCCAATTAAACTAGAAATAGCTAATTTAGTATAAGTTATACGAAAGCTTTAATATCTAATCGAATTAAATAAAGTCTTACTTATTACTATTTTTATAAATTACGCCTTTTTAGTTAAAATTTTAAAGAAATCGAATTTAATAATTATAGTCTTTATAAATAAGTTGAATTTGCGTCTTGTACAAGTAGGAAAATACCTTTTTAAGTTTCCTTTGCTTATTTGCTATAAGCCCGGTAAAGCAAACTTTGTACTAAATACGCTATCTCGTTTACTTATAGTTAATAACTTAAAACTAGGAGTTAAGAACGCAATTGTTGCACCTTTAATAAATATAAGAGAAAGAGAACTTAATACGCTCTTTGCTTATAATGCTTTTACAGATAAAATGGCTTATAATAAAGTATATAACAAGTTTAACAAATATTATGCCTTTATAGCTACTTTTATTAAAATTGCGCCCGATTTTAAGGAGAAATTTATTTAAGGATATAAATCGGACTTAAAATAGAAACGCATTTAAGAATAAATCGAGGAAAACGATACTTTAAAGGACAATAGAGCAATGTTGCAGTTTAAGATTATAAATAGTTTAATTTACCGATATATATAAGACGGACTTCTTAAACGACTTTGTGTTTTACCGAATTATATTAAGGAGGTTTTAGATATAATATATAAAAGAAACTTATACTTAAGCGAGGCAAAGATAACTTATATAGTTAATAATAGCTTCTTTATATAAAACTTAATAAAACATATTACCGATTAGATTAAACACTATCTTTAATGTGTAATCTTTTAAATAAAGCATTATTAGTTATATAAATTAATATAACCGATTAAGGAACCCTTAGCGCCCTTTTATATAATTACTTTAGATTTTATTTTTGCATTATTAAGCTTTTATAAGGAATTTGATTATTTGTTATTAGTTATAAAAAAGGTTAACAAGAAATATTGCCTAATTTTAAGAAAGATAATATAAATTATAAAAGATTAGGCTAAGGTTTTAATCCGGAAGCTCTTAGAACTAGATTAGGGTATTTTAAAGGCTATTATCTTTAACCGCGACCCGAAGTTCTTATTAAAGCTTTAAATAAGCATTTTTTAAGAACTCGGTATTAAGCTATTATACTTTATTGCATATTATCCTTAAATAGATAGCCAGTCGGAGAATATAAACTAAAAGGTCGAGATTATATTCCGGTTTTATTTCTTTTAGTTAAAAGATAAAAAGGATTAGCCGAAATGTTTATTATTTATATAATTTGCGTTAAATAATACCCTTTCTTTAGTAATCGCAAAAGCTTTAAATAAAGCTTTATATAAGTTTATAATTAATAATATTGTAAATTTGCTAAGCGCTAAGATTACAAAGAGGACTATAAAGATTTTAGACTATAAAATCTAGGTTTTTGACGCGATTGCTATAAGAATAATATTAGTAAAGTATTAATATAACAAGTCGAAGAAACCCTTATTCTTTAAAATTAGTAATAAGGTTTATATTCGACTTTATAAGGGATATAAGCTACTTGCTATAAAGAGCAAAAAGTTATTAGAATAGCGTATAAGGCCCTTTTAGGTTATTTAATAATATAGCAAGCTTGTATATTAATTAGACATTTTAAAGTACTAGAAAATTTATAACGTTTTTTTTATTATATACTTAGAGCTAGCATTAAAGGGCAAGGATCTTTATAACCGACTAAGACCCGATTATCCGGATTATATTTACGTTAAAGGAGATATAAAATACGAGAAATTTTAAGAGATTAAGAAGATTATAGATAAGAAGGCTATACTAATAAGACTTGTCAAATATCTCGTTTAATAAAAAGGATATAGCCTTAAAGAAGATCGATAGTTTTCTTTAGTAAAATTGCAAAATGTAAAAGAGGCTATTACAAATTTCGAGGCAAAGCAAAGAACTTTATAAAAGACTTTAAAGAACGTTTTTAAATGTGGTAAGGGATGCCCGAGGAAGTCCTCTTAAATGTATATAATTAGTTTTAGGCTATATTCCTTATAATTATAATTATTTTAGTATTTATCGCACTACTCGCGTGTATATTTTTAGCGCCGCGCTAGTCTTATTATATAAATTGCTTCTTTTGCTAAACCTCCCGAGCTTTAACCTTATTAATATTATTAGTTTTATTAATTTTAATAATATTATAATAGTGCTATAACGTGTTTATAATTATATTTATAATTGCATTTGCACTTGCTTTTGTTTCTTAAACGTTTTCTTATTTTATAATTAAAATATCTTGCTTTCTTATAAGCGAGTTTACTTTTATATTTACATTTATATAAAGTTTTTTAATAAGGTTGCCTTTAACGCATTCGGGGGTATAAAACTTTAGCGTAAATATTTATTACCCTTAGCATTAAAAGCTATAATAGCTTTAAAAGAGCAAGAAGCTAAGCGTAAGGAGCCCGAATGCAAATGTCTAGTTCTTTAAACTAGAAATAGAAAGAAGAAGCGTATAGATTCGCGTTAAATAAAGACCTTTAATTAGCTTTATAATTTAAATCCCGAAGATATCGATTAGAAATTAATATTCGGAAAGAATATAAAAGGCAAATATGACAAGGAGCTAATCGAGAAGGGCGCAAATTGCTATTTTAGTAATATTATTACAAGAATTAGTACAATAGTAATATATTTGCGATTAATAACTTATGCCGATGCTTTTAAATACGTTATAATATAGGGATTAAAAGGCAGATTTATTGCAATTTGATAAAATAAAGGATAACTTTTCTTGGACTTAGATAGTAAACTAATAATTATTAGGAATAAGGTTATAAGAAGCTTTTACCCGGATTATGCAAATGTCGAAGGAGTTTACTTATTAGAAATTATATATTAATACCCAAAGTATAAGAAATAAATCGATAAATTGCTTTAACTCGAACTTAAAGCTATTAAGAAGCCCGATTCTTAAAACTTAAAGGAATTTGTAGACGACGAATCGGCGTCGGATAAGGATATAAGTTTAAATATACTATTACAAAAATTGCAAAAGTTATATTAGGCAAAGATTGAGGCATTTTGTAAACGAGTTGCAAAAATTTTTATCGAGTTTAAAAGAGCTTCTTAGTCTAAAAAGTCCTTATGCTATAAGAATATAATCTTAAATAAAGATAAGAGAATAGTTGCATATTAAAGAATTAACAAGCTTAAGACTATAATTAAAAAAACGACAACTAATATGTTAAAGCTAGCTAAGGTTTTTAAAAACACGATAGCCGGAAATAGAGTTTAAGCCTTAAATCGATTTGTAGTTTCTTTTAATAAAGCAATTGCTAACTGCTAAAAGAAGTTAAAGGACTTAGTAAGCCTCTTTATTAATTTATCGGATTTTAAGGAAGAGAATAATAAGGAAAACTAGAAGGAGAGCAAGAAACGTGCTAATTCTTTTTAAGGGGATTTTAACGCAAAACGCATAAAGCTAGGTGTAAGATCTAGTTGCGCAAAATAATTCCTTACTTCGGGTTTATCGATAATTGACTTTTATAACTTATTAACTCGACTTTTAAAAAGCTTACCTCTTATAAACTTGAAGGATTTTTATAAAAGACACAGAAATTTAGCAAATAAAGCGTAAAAGCGGGCTTTATAATCTCTTTTTATAAAATTAAAGCTTATTTAACGTCCGGAGGTCTTTAGCGAATTACTAGCTACGAAAATCGAATAAGACGAGGAATGTAAACAATTAGTAAGTCTTTTATCCCGCGAGGAAGACGCTTAGGATTTCGACTTTAATAGTTATTAAATCGCAAAACCCGATCTCGAGCCCTTACAAAAGAAATCGGCAAGTGCAAAGAAGAAGAAGTCGAAGGCGAAACTTAAGTCGAAGCTTGAGCTTAAGTCGAAACCCGAGGCTAAGTCGAAGCCCGAGCTTAAGCTTAGACGATAGAAGGTAATGCTAGAAGAAGGCGAAGACGATTTTAGAAGAATGGGAAACGACGACGACGATAAATATAACGACGACGAACTACTTATTAATCTCCTGTGTATTAACTTATAACTTGGTAATAAGGGTTATTATAATAAGGATTATAGTAATAAGGATTATATGGATTAAGAGATATAGGAAGCAGGGAAACGGATTTGCGTTATTGTTCCTCGCAATATTCTCTTTATAATATAGATTTTCACTTTGCTTTTATATACTTTATAAGGCACGGAGCTAGGATGCATATTTTATAGAGTTTATATTGCTTTTATAGGGGCATACTTTACAAGGCGTAATCTAACGAGGGCGTTAGTCATTTCGCGATGGGGGGAAATTGCTACAAGATGACGCGCATGACGCGCATAACTTATACTCGCTTCGCTTAAGCTCGCTTAAGTTCGCTACATAGTTTACGACCATAGCTTTAGAGAATAACAACTTTACATCTCTGACTTCCATTACCATGAATGCGTAGCATATATAAAAAGTTTATATATATAAATTTATAGCTATAATATATTCAATATATTTTTATAATAATAATTTTGTAACTTTAAACTTTATATAAATTACATAATAGAATAGGTAATATTAAAATAGGTGCTTACCTTTTATTTATATAATTAGTAGTTACTCAATAATTAAATATTTAGTATTGTGGTTAAATGGTGAATTTAAGCGGGGTGGGAATTTAAGCGGGAAATCGAGTACTGCTCTTACGTCACTATGACGAGAACTCTTTTATGTACTATACCTTATAGCCGCGTCATTCGCTATAGTTTTAGCTCTGCAACCAGTCACTCTTTTATCAACAGACAGCGCTCCGCCACCTGGATCGAGAGACCTGGAAGACCATGGGCTTGCTGTACATCGCATCATGGAGCCTGGAGCCGGGGTGTGAAATGGGAGCATAACTGAGTTTAGCTAATATACAAGAAGAGCACATCAACCCAAAAACTCAGCAGATCTCTCAGCAGACCTGTTCAACAAATCCGTTACCACGCGATAGATCATATCAACCATCATCCGATCAAAAACAGTAAGGTGAAAATCACGGACCCAGCTGCGGATCGTATCAGGATGCCACTTTCCACACTCCTTTCGCATAAGTTTTGCCATATCCGCGTATCTTAGGACCGCTGTCTGCAGAAACTCCTTCAATTCAATTCCTTCACGTTACGGTATGATCCTGACTTGACAGGCCAAGGGATCGCATCTCGGATATTTCTCTCTTTTGACTTGGAGTTTCTGAACTGCGTTTATTGTTCTTGATATCTCGTTTGTAATTTGTCTTATTCCTCTCTCTCTTTCTATTTTCTTTCGAATTTCTCGCGCTCGCGTTTTTCGTTGTGGGCTGCAGAGACAGCGCCAGGCACGTGATGCCGCATGGGCCAACCGAACGCCATAAAACTGTAGCTAAAACCTAGAAACCTTAGCATGCAACAATACAATTGTCATATCCTCACAGCTCCCAAACCTCCTACTTTTTCTAGTGCCCATTCTCGGAATCAAGGAGTGCTAGTAACAAAGAACATTCGATTTATTACATCAATTTCGGTAGTCCCTTTAAGTAAGCTATACTACGAAAGCAGTTTGCAAAAATGATGACTAAGCTCAGCGTTTTACCCCACCACTCCACTTTATCCCCCACACACTCTCTCTTTTTGCTCTTTATCCGGAAACCAGCTTTATAAATCGACTCTACAATAGCCCGCGTGCCCAAAGCTAGTCAGATTAAGCACTAAACTCCCAAAAAGGCTCGATTTCGTGCTCTTATTAAGGATATAAGGTGGGGATAAAATAGGGCTGCTCGCAAGCTTAGAGTCCCTTAATCTATAGCTACTAAATGGCTTAAACAAGTCGACGAGAGACGGACTAGCAAGCATAGAGAAGGGAGACCTCGTTTGATTAACAAGAAGATATTAGATAAGATTAAGAAGTATTTTACTAGCTGTTACGACTACCGCGTTTAAAACCATGATATTTAAGATAATGAGTTAACAGTTAATTACTTAAATAAGTGGATTGACACGTTGCTAGACTGAATAAAAGAGGTTATTGCACGAAAAGGAGGTCTAACACGCTAGTAATTCATGTTTCTTGGAAGGTGGTAGGGAATGGTGGGGTAGCTAGGGTAGTTTATGCTCATTTATCATTTATGGAAACTGCTTTCGTACAATCCTTAGTCTACTTAACGCGTCTTTATAGTTATTATCTTTATTTGCTATTTACCACCTTTAAGTCTAAAATACAATTATATATAACTTAGGATTATGCCTTTAACATTATTAATTCTAAGTATTATGTTAATCCTCATTTAGTTTTAGATTTGCTATTTATTAAGTTACCTTTATTACGTATTTAGCATTTTATATTACATTTGCCCTCTTTAAAGGTATATATTACTAATATCAAGTTTTTTTATAATAACTATTAATCAAATCCTCTTAAGCCTTCCTAAAATTACAATTTTATATAATTCCTTTAATTATATTAAAAATCTTTTATATTTAACCACATTTTTGCGCTATACTTTTAAAGTGTTTTATTTACCCAATTTACTCTTAAAAATATTTTAGCGCGAAATTTACACCAAAAATTCGACTAAAATTAGTTATATTAACTATAATATCAACAACTATACAAATAACTTACAAATATGCGTTTATTCGGCCCTCAAATAAAGAGAAAACAAGCCCTAAATTTTATATAATCATATTTACTTATATAACAAAAGAAACGCAAGCTTATACAGCTAAAATTACTTGCCTCCTTATTACTTAATACCTCTAAAATCAACCCGACTTTAAAGCAATTGCAATACTAGTTAGCCTCTATTAACTTACTTACAAACGCTTCTTTAACTTTTGTATTACTTTTACTTAAATCCTTTTTTACTATCAAATAACCTTTACCTTTAGCTATAACTAAAACACATAATATGCTAATTGCATAAGGAGAGGCTATAGCTAGCCGCGTATAAGAGTATAATAGCACTTATTATATTTCCTTATTTACTTAACAAATTGCAATAGCTTTTAAGGGTATTAGCATTAATCTACTTACCTTAAAATAATAAATCTCTACAATCAAGTTACAAATTGCATTAAATGTTAATAATATTATTAAAACTAAAGAAGACATTATAGCTATATTTTAAAAGGCTAATAGCATTACGCAAGATAATATTAAAGTAGTTACTAATTTCTTTAAGGATTAATTCCTAGTGTCACGAGCGCTAGTGTTACGGTTCTGCGCTAGCACGTGCAGCGCAGAACCGTAACACCTAGTCATTTCTTCCTTAAATACAAAAGCATTAGCTAATATACAAATTCAAGAATTAGCTTAAAAAAAGGATAAGTTTATTAAGGAATATTATTGTCGATCTTAAAGTTTAATATTAAAGCTTAGCACTATAAATCGAAAGAAGGATAGCTCTTTTATAAGAAAGGCAAAGGCTTATATATTAAAGGAATTAGTTAATTATTTTATTAGTAGCTTATACGACAATAAGCTTTAATAGTCTATTTGTGACTTAAATAACTAATATAAATGCGATACTATATAAAAGGCTTTTAATTTGGTTAATCGGAAGGCTATAATTCTTAAGTACAAAGAAGAAGATGCTATAAAAAGTAACAATAAGGCTAAGGCTAAGTTATTTAATAAGATAGTTAAGACTAAATTTAATACACTTTAAGAGATACAATTATTTATTATATAAGCTAATGCTTTAGCTAAAGGTTAAGCACTAGTTCTTTAAGTCTTTCAAGTTCCTTAGCAAAATCGACAAAACCTAAATCAAAACAATTATTAACTTTTAAATTAAAATTAAAGATTTATACTAACTTTAACTTAGCCCTAGCAACCTTAACTTGTAGCTTCTCCCCTCATTATAAGCAATACTTTTATAGTTTCTCCTTAATCCGACTCACAAAACCCTTTTATTAATAAGACTAAAGTATAAAGTAGCAAAGCATAAGGGATTTTATGCTATACTTATAAATAATTAAGTTATATTTATAATTAGTGCATAAATACAAGTCTATTAAATTAAAAGCAAGCTATCCGTAAGACTATAATATAATAAGCTTTATACTGATTAAGCATATTAATAAAATTATTACTAAGCTTTATATTTACAAATCTTATATAAATTCAAAAGCAGTTGATTTGTAATAATATTACTAAGCAAAATACTAATTATAAAGACTTATATAAACAAAGTAGCAGCTATTAGCAATACACTTCACCTTATACTTAATAACTTGCTTAGATATAATAACCTCAAATAACTTAACAAGAATATTAAAATATAAATAACTTTAATTTATTTGCTAACTTTTAATCTAATATATTTAGTGCCAAATTAGCTAAATATTATATAAATGATAATAAGGATAATGTTAAAGAAATTAAGGCTTAATCTTTTCTAGTAAAAACCCGATTTAATAATAAGTATATACAAATTATAAAAGAAGATAATCTTATAATTTAAATATTAATTCAAATAACTTAATAATATATTATAAAGCCTAAGAAATCGTCTAATAAAAAATTAAACAATCTAATTTAATAAGCAATTCCTCCGGCTAATACACAATTCACTTTCTTATTTGTATTTATTTTAACACTTTACTATAATATAAATTATAAGCTTAAAAAGAAGGAATATAAAAAGCGTAATACCAAGTAATTAAAGGAAATTTAAGGTTATAAAAGCTAAAGTCTACTTAATTACTTTAATCTTTTATAACATTTTACTATATAAATCAATTTTATAAACTTAGCGCAAATATCTCTTAATTTTGCAAAGAATATATAATCTTTAACTATTTATATTAATAAAAAGAAGTCTAAAAAGATGAAATTCTTTAATTATACCCCTTTAATAATTAATAAAGTTAAAGAAGAAGAAATCTTAGCAACTAAAGCTATAATTAAATCAAATATAACTAATAAGCTTAAAACTACTATTAAAGCTAATATAGCAAATATTTCACTTAAGTATATCTCTTTTTATTAAGAATAATTATAAGATGCTTGTATTACCTTGCTACTAGCTAATAAAAAGGCTTTTTGCCTCTTAAGATCAATTTTAATTAATATAAAAGGTAAAGATAGTAAGATTTTACTAAATCTTAAGCTTTTTTAAGCTAATTAAGGTTCGGATTTAAATATAAAATTATTAGTTATAGCAAATTAACTAAACTTGGCCTAATATTCTATAAAGGATATAAAGCTACAATTTAATATAACTATGGCTAATAGCACTTATATAAAGCTAAAGCATTTTGTATGCTTTTAGTTTAGTGTAAAGGGTATATAGTATAAGGTTAAAGCTGTAATTTAACAATTTACGTATAATAAGGACTATATAATTCTTATAAGACTTCCTTAGCTATATAGTATCAAGGCAATTATTAATATAAGCAATTTTAACATCCAAATTAGTAATCCTAGCATAAGTAACTAGCTAGTTATTATATAGTCTCTATTATTTATAAAGTCTACTAAGCATAGCTTATTGCTTATTCTAGCTAAGACTCTAAATTATTAGTTTACACAATTATTTATAGCTTATTGTTAACCTATTAAAAAGCTATTATTAGTTTCTATATTAGAGACAAAGCTTAAGCCTAAACATCAACCGGACACAAATAATAATTCGAGTATAAAGAGTAAAAGTAATTCTATAATATCAAAGGACAACTCTTTATTAGAGGAATCATCTAATAAAGAGGATAGCAATTCTTTAAACTAAAGCATCCCTAGTATAATATAAAAGTACTAAGAAACTCCACTTACTTTAAATCTAGGGAAGTTCTAAAAAGCTTTGCAAATCTTACTAATTTACTAGTTTTTAAAGGATTGTTATATAACTGCAAAAATCTTAAAATTAAGCTAATTTATCTAAAAATGCAATTAAAATTATTTATTGCCCAACTTACACGCAATTTACTAGCAAAATCAAAGCCTTTAATTAGCTTGCATTTACTAGTTTTGCTAAAAAGGGGTTTTATTAAGGTTTTCCCAAATAGAACTTACTCTTTATACTTGCAAATAAAGTCCTGCCATTTACAACTAATTTGACTAATTCTTTAAAATCTAATTAGCTTGCTTATATTACAAACCTTTATATAACTTAAAAGCTATTAAAATATAAGAACCTTAAGGTTTTTACTGCAAAATTGACAAAAGTAGCTATGCTTATATGCCATTTACCCCTTAAAGCATTTAAGCTTATAGTCAAAGATTCTAATCAATTTATAAACAAAAACCTAAATTATTAACCTTATACTACAAGCACTAATACGCAAAATTGCTATACAAAAGATTAGTCCATTTATACCAATTTCCTTATAACAAGACAACTTATATAATACCTAATAGTATAAGATTTTAATAAAGTAATTAAAATATAGTTTGCGCAATCCCAAGTATAAATCGGAACTATTTGCCCTCCAAATATAGTGCTAAAAGTCGAATGATTAATATACACTTATTAATATATTAATGCTATAAAGTTAAAGCATATTTTGCTTACTAATTTATATACATATTAAGCATAACTTAAACTTGAAACTATAATATAAAAGCTAATTTATAAATCGCGATATATACTTTAGCAAAAGTACTAGTTAAATTAAATTATTTAAAAAGGAATGCAATACGAAATATACAAATAAACTATTTATTTATCCCGCAAAAAGCTCTCTAATTAAAGGGCAAATGCAGTAGTTGTCGACAAGCTAAAGGCTAAACCTAATAAACTAAAACATATTACATTTAACTATAGCTATATATATAAGGATATGCTAGCGTCATTCCTAAAATTAGCTTAAGAAGTTTATAATTATTTGTCCCTCCTATCTTACTATTATTATACTTAATTTGACATAAAGCATGCATATTAAGCTTTTCTAATTTATAAGGATAACTATTATATATTTGCATTTTATATTCTTAGTATTAGTTAACTTTAGCTTACTCGAATGCTATAAGGTTTATAAAGTGCAAGTTTTTCTATAAACAAAGTAATATTTGTAACCTTAAGCCCCATTCTACTATTACTACTAGAATTATAATTACCTGATTATAATAGTTTAAAGCCTTTACTCTTAAGTTCTAATTTAGTTAATAGCGCCTCTTATGTCAAATTTTATATAAATAATATCTTTTCTAGCAAAGAGAGCTCCTAGGAAATGTATAAATTTTTGCAAGATTATTTACTCTTATAAATCAAATAGTTTATACTTAAGTTATCCTTTAAAGAGCTGTGGTTATTTTATAATAAGATGTATGCCTTAAGCCTAGTTTATAAAATTAGAGGAATTATATTAACAAAGCCAAAATAAGCAAATCAAATTTGTTACTTCCTAGTTCTTATAAACCAAATAATAGTATAATCCTTCTTAAGATTAGTGCAAATGACACAGCTTTACTACAATTTTTTTAGTAAAATTGCATGCCCACTTTCGCGCTTTACTAGTAATATAAAATAGTAATAAAGAGCCTCTAAGCAATTAGCGCTAGACTTCTTAAAGGAAAAATGCTTTATAATTGTTGAATTATATAGTGTTAATCCACGATTTAGCATATAAATATATATAAATATATTAAGTTATATAATTAGGTGCTATATTACGCAAATATAATATCTATAAGGGAAGTTTACAAGCTATAAAATCGAGATTCTTATTTAGTACAATTCTATACTCTTTAAAGGACTTAAATGCAAATACAAAACTTATAAGCGTAAGCTTTTAGGGATAATTACATTTGCTTGCAAATACTAATAATTGCTTATATCGAAGGAGGAATCTATCATCTTTATAAATTATAAACCTTTAACTCTATTTAAGAACTCTTATCTTGTTTAAAGTATTTATGCTTGGTAGGCCATTAAATTAGGTGCTATAAATGTACAAATCAAATATATTAAGGGCAAGAGGAATAAACAAGCTAATACCTTATCTTATACAATTTTTCCAAATTAGGAATACAAATCTAATAATATTCTTAATTCCTTAGAGAACATGTCAACTAATAATAAGGGTAAACCTTAATAGGTATAGAAGGATGGAAAGGGGGGTTATAAGGAACTCTTATATTTATGCACTAAAAATTGTACTAAAAATTATGCTAAAAATCAAGGTTACACATTTGATTTATTAATCCCTATTACCGAGGTATCCGAAATTATTGCGGAATCCCATATAAATGCAGATAGCTTTTTAGTTTATTTAAAGCAGCTTTTGCAAAACTACAAGGTTAGTGCATTTTTAGCCACTTACTCGCATAATAAATAGTTTATAAATATTTATAACTTTATTACTATAGCCAAGTATCTTATAAATCCTATAAACTAAGTTAACAAGCTAGCCTTTTAAAAGAAGTGTGCTAAGTATTCTATATATAAGGGCATGCTATTTGTTTTTATAAGGGATATGCAAAAGCGCTATATAACACAAAAGGAGGTTAGCAAATTATTAAAAGCAGCTTATAATTTAGAAGGCCACTAGCAATTACGCCTTATAATAAAGAAGTTAAGGGGATATTACTAGCTTAGAATAGTAAAAGACGCTACTAATTATATCTTAAATTGCATTTAATATACTAAGCATAAAATTGCACAAAGGTTTTAAAAGCTATCTTTAATTATTATCAAGGAACCGAATATCTTATTTAATATAAATTTTATTAGTTTATTCCCACTTACAAAAGTTAATATCAAGGAACTAGTAAAGTTATACTTCCCGCAACTACAACAAAATACAAGCTTCACTACAAAAATCAATACACAATTTACTAGTTAGCAAATTAATAATTAAAGATTCCTAGTTTTTACTATAGTTTTAATTATTGTAGATTACTTTTCAAGGTTTATTTAAGCATTCCCTTATATAACTACTAACTAATACAAAGTAATTCGATGCGTCTTATAGCTTATTAGTTATTACAAAGCATTAATTGCATTTTATACAAATAAGGGTTCTTATTTTGCAAGATAAAAGATTTGCGACTTTCTTAATATAAATAGCATTAAATAGATTCTTGCACTTGTCGGAGCTAAGAAAGCTATAAGCATAGTAGAAATGTGCAATAATTTATTTGAGAAGGTAGTAAAGAAGGCTTAAGAGAACCCTAATAATTGGCTATTCGACATGCAACTATTAGCTTTTAAAGTAAATCGCCGAGAAATCGAGTACTTAGGATTTTTACTATTTAAAGTCCTTAAGGGGTATTAACTTCCTTTTGCAATAAACTTTATTATTTTATTATATACTTGAAAGCAAATGCAAGATGCTATTAACTTGGAAGTTAATTAAATCGAATTATTTACTAAAATTACAAAGGATAATTGGGTTAAGGCTATCTTTTAGCATTTAGCTAATAGGGAGGCTTAGCGTATACAAGTTATTAAGAGGACGGATTAGCGAAAGAGAGTAATGAAGGATTAGCATGATTTAAGTATTAAGGGTTAAGGACACCTCTTTAATCTTAAAGACTTAGTTATGTTATACGATGGCAAATTAGCAAAGAAGAAAATGCACCCGGCATATAGGGGTCCTTTTGTTATTATTAGCCCAAGAGAAGTCTATAGTAAATTATACTATTTATAGTAGGTCAATAGTATAGCTATTCTTAAGTCATTTTATAAGGATTATCTCAAGCCTTTTAAGCTGTAAACTAGCTATTTGGTAACTGGGTATAAATAACAATTACTAGCATATTAGAACCTTTATGCAAGAAAAGCAAAATATAAGCTACTAAGATCGATTTATAAAAGTGCTAAAGCATAGTTAGTAGAGGACTAAAAGGTGCATATAAGTCTTATTTCCTATACTTCCTATTAAGTTCATAGAATTGAGAGTTATTTGGGGTAATATTTGGGCTTATAGGGAGCTTTATAAAAGAGAAGAATTATATACAATTATTTGAGGGCTATTATAGGCCCAAATGGTGGAGCTTTAGAGTGATGCTTGGGAGTAGAGGAATTGCGATTTTTGCACTTGGATTAAGGTTGCTTTGGCACGTGATCCTTTTAGGGGTGTTTATACGGAATTGATATGGTTTAAACTAATTAGGGTGCTAATATTTTAGTGGGAATAGCCTCACTTTTGCCTAAACAAGGTATGACTCATATAAGGGTGCTCGGGGGCAAGCAGTAGGTGGTATGGGTCTAGAGACAGCGCCAGGCACGTGATGCCGCATGGGCCAGCCGAACGCCATAAAACTGTAGCTAAAACCTAGAAACCTTAGCATGCAACAATACAATCGTCATATCCTCACAGCTCCCGAACCTCCTGCTCTTTCTGCTGCTTGCTCGCGTTCACGTTGTTGCTTCTCTTCTTTTTCTCTTCCCTCCTTGTCTAGTTGTTCCGTGTTTAGTCGTTCCTTCTCCGGGAATTCTTTTTTCGGGCGTTCTTTCGCAACTTTCTCTTCTCGTTGTCGGCCTCCTTGGCCTTGGTGCTGCTGACTGTTGACCTCTTCCTGCAACTTAGCAAAGAGCTCCCTCATTTCGCGCACTTGTTTTCGGAGATCTTCTACACTCTGATCTTGGCTAGAGTCTTGCATCCTGCTGCTTTTAACCGGTTTGGTCGGTGGCTTTTCTCCGATATGTGGATTCGCTCGCTGGATTTTCCTTTGCCACTGTGTTATAGTGGTTCTGGCTTGGCCTTGTTGGTGCCTAACACAAAGCGCGGGCCGGCAATTGCCGCAGCCGTGACATAACTTGGGGGC
>Ga0302221_10000818_pt1 | contig 21126 bp, 23 predicted proteins | sample II_Palsa_E2_1_FD_193517 | JGI IMG/M metagenome (GOLD analysis project Ga0302221, IMG submission 193517) | Peat permafrost microbial communities from Stordalen Mire near Abisko, Sweden - II_Palsa_E2_1 | ecosystem: Environmental > Terrestrial > Soil > Palsa > Peat permafrost | place: Sweden... | reverse complement strand
GCTGCCAAAAATATCAAGTCCACCGGGCTTCGGAACGAGCCTTCAACCGTTAACGTAGGGCAATTAGGCATGCGTATGGGTTGTGAAGAAGCCCACTCATCGCTTTGCGTGAGTGGGTAAGTTCACTCGGCCACCAACGTTTCAAGCAATTGTTTGTACAGGTTATTTTTCGCCTTGATCTGGTCCCCGATCTCCAGGATGACACCCGATCGATATGGTAGCCAATCAAAAAGACCCGGACCATTGGGATTGCCGGATCTGATAAAATGAATCCAGTAATTACTCATTTTATTTTCGACAGCGTAATCAACCGGTTGCCATGGCCGGTTCCACTCATGCAAATTATGTAGTGCATAAGGGACTTCGGCGGTGTGAAAAGCGCCAAAATCGGGAAAGCCGGGTTTTCTTACGGGCACATGTGAAAACTCATACAAATAATCAGGCTTTGGATTATATAAGGACATGCTGTAAGGGCTGGTTACTCCAAAATTGATCCGCTCGAGCTCCACCATGGATTGGGTAGCTTCTGCGGAATCTCCATGGGGCAACAAAGACAGTAGCTTTTCTGCCCGGCTTCCATATAGATCCCGCAATCTGTGTGTAAAATCTTCTTTACTTATTTTTTCTATTCCGAACATCGTCATCTCGTCCGTTACCCATCCTCCCAGAAAATCCACGGGATTAAATTTCCCTTCGCTAAATGCTTTATAAAAATCCGCCGGCAGGAAAGCACCATCACGTATCGGCTCGAAATGCAGGTCAGACTGAAATCGACCAGGATCATTCATTCCAGAGCTTGCAGAGAGTATGCTATCTGCCGGCAGCCTTCTCATGGCTTTCAGATTATCAACACGCAGTTTTTGCTGCAGGGCTATGCCAATTTTTTCTCCTTCTTCCAGTGAACTCATTTTGAAGCTGCCGAAAATTCCACCACTTTCCGCAATGGCCCTTTTAAACAATCCCCTGGCCGAGGGGCTTGCTATCAATGCATACACACTGATGGAACCCGCGGATTGTCCCCCGATCGTAACATTCGACGGATCTCCACCGAATGCAGCGATATTTTCCTTTACCCACATTAATGCGGCTACCTGATCCATCAACCCATAATTACCGGATGATCCATTTCCTTCTTTACTGAGTTCCGGGTGCGCCATAAATCCCAGCGATCCGACCCGGTAGTTGATACTCACAAACACGATTCCCTTTTTTGCATATTCAAAGCCATCATAAATAATACATCCAGCGGATCCCGAAATAAATCCGCCGCCATATATCCAGACAAACACTGGACGTTTTTCATGCGCAGATGATGCACCCGTCCAGACATTCAGATAAAGACAATCTTCGCTTAATGGTGCGGCCGGAGCTATAAATTCTTTTGACCAGCATAGGAACGGAACCGGCTTTGGCTGTATGGGGCTGGCTGCGAAATTCACGCATTTTTTTACCCCTTTCCAGGCAACTGGTGGTTGAGGCATCTTCCATCGCAAATCTCCAGTGGGTGGCGCTGCGAACGGAATACCCTTGAAAATGCGGATATTTCCTTCCCGGTAACCTTCTATCTTTCCATATTTTGTATCAATGATTCCGGACTGTGCCGAAACGATTACCTGCAGACATACCAATAAAAAACCGGGTAATAATATCTTTCTAAAATGCTTCATGATGGTATTTATATTTCGGAATAAGCCAGCGCTTTTAACGGTAACTGATACGAGTGATCATTTGGTTGGTGCTCTGAATACACCCTCCCCCTTCGTTAAATACGAAAACATACTGGTCTGAATCCAGTGCGTCCAGCCGGGTTCACAATCCTTGTAACATTCCACGTCCGGCGTAAGCCCCTCATGTTTAAAGTTAAGCTCTGTTATGCCGTCATGCTCTTCAAGATCAAAAATTAATCGGGTGTTGGCCCATTCTTTTTTATCCGAATACCAGGGCATATTGCAATCCGTTACCAGCCACACAATTCTTTTGCCGGGTATCAACTCCTCAACGGTAAAATTGAAGAAAGAATCGCCGCCCATCTTTACTACAAACTGATCATTTTGATTTTTTGAGTCCCCGGTAAAGCTTATTCCCCACCATTGCGGCACATTGCTGATCTTATCGATCGCCTTCTTTGCGCTGATCTTCGCAGAGATAATGCTCGTAAAATCCTTCTTTTCCATTTTATTTGTTTTTTTGCCAAGATAGGACGATTGTAACCGGAAGTATTGTACAAATCGGAACTCAGCTGGTATAATGTTTGGTGGCGAGTTCGTTCGCACTGTTTTGCAGATCAGTCGGGGTAAAACCGGTGAACCTTTTGAATGCCCTGAGGAAATGGGATTGATCGTAGTAATAGTGGTAATAATGGTTTTCTAAGCTCTGTATTTTGATCCCGGTAGAATACTCCTGGTAAACTTGTTTGAACCGGATTATTTCGGAAAGGTTCTTGGGCCCCGTACCTAAATGCTCTGAAAATTTTCTATTCAGCCATCTGGATGTGTACCCGGTTTTCATTTCAAGCTCGTTCACCGTGATCAGGCCTTTGGCATCTGAAATGCGATTAATGCAAAAATCGTATACAGGATCGGGGTCACTTTTTTCCAACTGTTTAATCAGAAAATTCTGAAGGATTTTCAATCTCAGATTGAGTGTAGTTGCTTCAGTAAGATGTAATTGTAGTTCTTCTGCAGACTCGCCGATCAGGTCTGGCAGCTCCACGATTTGATTTTTCAAATGCGTGTATGAAAAATGAAAAAACCGATACGCACCGAGTGGATTAAACTCGACGACGATCGTGCCGGTCGGCGCATCTTCCTGCGGATCAAGATTGACCGGCGAATCGACTAGACCCGTTAATGATATCTTGTTTTCATTTTGAATGAAGGTCTTATCTCCCACCCTGGCTACGAGCCCGTTCCGGTAGGTAAATGCTAATTTGAAATTTGCGTTGGGGACGATCAGTTTTCTATCCATTGCAGGAAGACGACCGCTGCTTTCGAACACCCACATTTTCGCAATGTAAGCGCTTAATAGCGGATGTGGCGTGACCGGAATGAATCTGAAGTCTGTCATTGCTTCACAAAGTATTAATACTGTTTTAAAGTTAGGCCAAGTAATGGATTATCTCAATCCAATAGCTATTTCTGCCTAACTCTCCTCAAGCCGGGATTGTAACCCACAATATCCATTCGTCTTGATGAACAACTATCCTCAATTAAAGCAAAATGAATGGAATCAGCTCCTACAAAAGTCAAATTATATTTACCCCAATAATCCTTCCCGCATACATCTTTAATATTCTTAATGGAAAAAACAGGATCTTTAAAAAGATAGCTTCCTTTTTCGCCAATCGTTCCATCAGGTAAAGTAACGCTATAGGTGTTATCTGCATTAAGATCTACTTATTCTACAATAGATGTTCCATCCGAATTATATATAGTCCACTTCCCGACTAAGCTATATTTAGGCAAACCAAACGCAACAATTATTAGAGCAATTAAAAAAAATGGAACTAATTTAAAACTGATTTTTGATGATTTGTTTTTCATGATCTTTAATATTTGAAGTGAAATAAATTCAACCGTTAAGTTACCAATAAACCTTAAACGAAAAACCGAGATGTCCAATCGCTCATTTCTCAGTGCATATCCATTTTGTACTTCAAGGATAGTTCCTTGGATGGCATTCACGAAACTGTTGAGTTAAAGGGTTTCTGTTTTGATACAGTTAGGACTGACATTTTCCTGGTTCCATTTAGAAAGCTCGCAGGTTCTTTGTAAGCTCCATTCAATACGCTTCCCGTCAATAGTAACACGTGCAAAAATGGGTAAGGCACCCTTCTTAGAAATGCGCCATTTTTTCAATAAAAAAAGCAGCTTAAATCCCTGGTTCATTTTACCTGATTTGACGGTTATAAATTTAACCTTCCAGCCACTTTGAAATCAGATCTCCATCGGCAAACTCAAACTTTCTTTCAATACATTGGAAATAGCCACGGCCACCAAATTCATTTTAGGCCAGAATTACGCCCACCCACCAACCATCAAACGTTTAAGTTTACAAACTACAAGTAATATCCTCGCGGTTCAGCATTCGTTCAAGCACCATTATGGAAAGACGATTGTGTTATAAAGCTGCTTCTGCTCTTTTCTCTTTAGGCAGCATAAATCCCATCAAAATGAGCCAAATAAAACCCGGAAACCTGGTCAGCGGGATGAGGTACACTAGTTTTGGGAAAACTAAACTTAAAGAACTGACTTCCCCGAAAAGGGCAAGCAATATACCGAACCAAACCAACCATTTAGGCAAAAGCTTCGTGAATCCGCCAGAAACAGATACACCTGCTATTAAGAGACCCAAAGGCACAGAATAACCTACACCCCCGATGGCAAATACCACATAATATAAGGCATGAATAATCGAAGGATCCTGAGCAATACCGGGATAAGCCATTACCCATAGCACGAGGGCCGATAAAGCCAAATTAAATGCGGTCATCAGGCCGCCGAAAAGGGCAATATAGGGCCCGACCGCTTTCAATCCAAAAAACTGCAGCCGGCTGACAACGGTCACCGTTAATAAACCCAGCGGAATGACAGAAAGGAATTGAAAAAAAGCGCACATCAATACATCATGGGACTGATTTCGAAAGTAGGTTGCAATAGTCTCCGCAGATTCCCAGGGACCCGGAAAATAAGGGGGAGTTCCTGAGAGTGAAATTACATAGGTAAGGCCCATGACAAACAAGAAAGCAAAGAGTATCGATAGGATTCCCAAATGCGGGCCTCTGTTTCTCTCCTGATTATTTGTATTTACTATCATAAGTGAAGGTATTTTTTTATTTCTTCTACATAATGTTCAAATGCTTTTTTCCCTTTTGCCGTCAGTTTGCAACTGGTAAGCGGGTAGCTGCCTTTGAAAGACTTCTCAATTCCAATATAACCCTCGCTACTTAGCCGTTTTAATTGATGGCTCAGATTGCCTTGGGTGGTCTTAGTGATTTCCATCAGGGTATTAAAATCGGCTTGTTTTACCTTAATCAACACAGATACGATTGCCAGGCGTACCGGGGTATTCAGGACCGGGTCAAGTTCATTATACATTCGATGATTTTAGTAAATATCCAGGAATGAGGTAGCCGGCCAGGGCTGCCACAGCAAAGAGCAAGGGTTTATAGTGATCGGGGGTGAACACACAGGCTATACTCGCAATAAAAAACAAGACACCCCCAATGATTAAAGGCTTAAAATTCATCGCCAGTCCTGAAACTAGAGTTCCAATAGCTGCAAGGATTAAGCTGTAGGTGAAAGGCAATAATTGTTGCGAAAGGGTAACAAACACGATAATTATAAAGCTCAGGCCTAAGACCAGCCAAAGCCTGCTAAAAAAATAGCCGAAGTAGGTCTCGGTTCGGGAAAGCGATTTGGTTTTTGAATACCGGGAAAGGGTGGCTATAATTCCTGCCGCAACCAAAACCGGAAATGGCAAAAAATAATATTGAAAGCTCGTGAACTCCCGGAGGAGGAAAAAGGAAAAACTTGCCAGGGTGATAAGCCAACCCCAAAGCAGGAAGTAAAAGCTGTTAGTTTTAAAGTTATCTTTTGTCTGGCTGATCGTTTTGCTGATCAGATCCAAACTTTCCTGGGGTAAAAGCTGATTTTCGTCTAACATCAGATGTTATTTTGAGTTTATAGTCTGCAATATTAATATAGTTTGTATTACAAACCTAATTTAAGATAATTCGCTTTTGCCTGAGCTGTTGGCATATTATGAATCGGGCACTTTAAACGAGCCCCAGTCCTGGATAGGGCCTAACCCTTCAATCCCATTCAAAGAAAATAACTGCAGCCACCAAATCCATATTAGACGCCGATTTTGCCCACCTGCATATCATTAAGCGCTTGAGAAAACTCCCCGCCAGCAATATCCACGCGGTACAGTATTGTTTCAAGCACCATTATTGAAAGTCGATCTTGGTATATATCCTGGAAAAAAGGGTTGAACGCGCTAAAGAGCTCCTCGTGGAAGGGAAATTTACCCTGGATTATATTGGCTATGAGATTGCGTATGCGAGCCGGTCGGGGGTTGATAAAACTATTTAAGAAATGTGGTTGCGGGCCGGGGGACTGGAGAAGGCTTTAATGAGACAAGCCTCGTATTGCGATCCCCGACCACCCCACAATGGTCTTTTTCCCGGTTTTCATTTTTCATCTTCCCTTCATCTAGGGGTATTAGGTTTGTTCATGTTAAACCAATTATCAAACATTTAAAAAACTCATTATGAAAACGAAAGTATTATTTGCAGTAGCATTCTTTTTATCCACGGCCACATTTGCACAGCAAGTGGATGCAAAAACCAGTCAGTCCGGATCCGCCTCGCTGACCTCGAATCCGTCAGCCAGTACGGTCAACATTAGCTCAAATTCATCTACATCATTGAAAACTAATGCTTTAAGTTCTGCGGAACAAAAAGCCAACCAAGCAAAGGAAGATGCTAAGAAAACCGTCAGCAAGACCCGTGAAACCGCCCAGAAAAATGTCAATGCAGATGCTTCGATTAAAGCAACCGAAAGCGTAAATGCCAGCTCAAGAAACAATAAAGTAAGCCAGGATGCGTCTATAAATGGCAAGTCTGAGCTCGCTGAGACTAACAAGAATCTTGATGAAAAAAGCGGCAAATCAATGACAGAGGTGAGGGATGCTGGTAAGGATGTAAAAGCCAGCGCCAGCATAGGTTCATCAGCTGCGGCAAAAACCAGCACGGAAATTAAACAGACTTCCAAGCCAAGGCCAGCAACGATCAAAATGCAAGGCCAGATGAATAGTACTGCAGGAATTAAGATCAAATAAATAATAAAAAGCAGGTTCCAGCCAAAATCGGCCGCGAACCTGCCTTTTCAAATCTAACAAGAATATCATGTCAAGGAATTTTATAGGCAGATCGTTGCTAGTGGGGTTGGCGCTTCTTATCAGAAACATTCCGTCTTTCGCAAACACGGGTAAGCCCGGTCTCTTGATTCAGCTAAGCTATAAGATGCAAATGATAAAATCGCCATGTGATACCGTACCAGAGAATAAACCGCCTGAGCAGTCCGCTCAAAGCAAACAGTCTGCCCAGATAAAGGAAGTACCAAAAGCCCGTAAACAAGCAACCCCGGTTGCAGTACCTGCTAATACAGCGACGACTATAAAACCCATTAAAATAATCAAACCCAAGATCATTAAACCGGTGATTAAAATAAACTAAGATAAAACTACCCTCCTTATGAAGCGGATATCAATATTCATCCTTTCAGGCATCTGCTGTCTCCATGGTTCGGCCCAAAGCGACAGCACCTCGCCGGCATCAACAGATAGCGTGATCAACAAATCCACCTTGACTGTTGGGCTCACGTATTGCAACAATGCCGATTATTATGGACAGGCGGCCGAGCAAGCCATCCCTTATCTGGCAACCGCGGCAACCTACCGCCTGCGCTGTGGAATTTATTTTTCCGCCCTTGCCTATAAACTCTTGAAAGATTCAAACCAAATTGTTTCGGCGGGGAATCTCGGGATAGGCTATGGTTTTAAGCTGAGCAAAAGGTTCTCGGCCGACATTAGTTATAACCACACCTTTTATCCTTCCTATTCCCCTTTGCTTCAGGCAGCTAACCCTGATAATGCCAGCGCCTCGCTTACTTATGACAATTTTCTAAGCTCAAAAATAACCTTTGATTACGCTTTTGGAAATGCAGTTGACCAGTTCGTCTCCTTGGGTACCGGTAAGGAGATTAACCTCTTTCATATTACTGCCAAGGATATTATCTCCATTACTCCAACCATTGATGTAACGGCAGGTACCCAGCATTTTTACCAGACCTACCTGATTGAAAAAAGGTTAGAGGACAGTCTGCTAGGGCTATTGCTGCCGCCCCTTGGCGGGACACCACCGGCGCAGGGTTCTACCACTCAAACTACGACCCAGTTCAATTTATTGTCGTATAATTTTAAGTGTCCACTGGCTTATAACAGGGCTAATTATGTTATAGAAATAAACTACCAGCTTTCTGTATTAAGTAATGCAGCGCAAAGCGGGGCCGGAAAAGTCAATTCATTTTTAAGCGCTAGTTTTTATTATCAATTCTAAAGCCATGAATGTATTGATTATTGAAGATGAAAAATCCATGGCGCTTGAAATGGAGTTTTTTTTGAAAAAAGCTTCCTATCTCTGCGACCTGGCATTTAACGGGAGCCAGGCAAGGAAGATGATGGAAGGCCATCCCTATAATTTTATCCTGCTGGATCTCGGGCTCCCAGACCAGGACGGGCTCGAGGTTTTGAAAGAAGCCAAAAAAATTTGCCCGGATGCCTCCTATATTATTTTGACTGCCCGGGGCAACTTGGAAGACCGGATAAAGGGTTTGGATCTGGGAGCGGATGATTATTTGCCTAAACCCTTCTCCCTGCTGGAATTACAATCCAGGATGCAGGCCATCTCCCGCAGAAAATCCGGTCTGAACGATTCACTGGTTCCATTGGGTGACTTTATGGTCGACCTGAGCAAACGTCTGGTACTCTACAAAGAAGAGGAAATTGAATTTTCACGGCGGGAATTTGATCTGTTGAGTTATTTGCTCCTGCACAAAAACAGGCCGCTCACCCGCGCGCAACTCAGCGATCACGTGTGGGGCGATTTTTCCGAAGAGGACTATGATTCCAACTTTATTGACGTACATATAAAAAATATCAGAAAAAAAATGATCGCCTATGCCTCCGTAGAATGGCTGCAAACCATCCGGGGGACCGGTTATAAAATCAAAATCTGACCTGTGAAACTCATTGGTAAACTAACCCTGTATACAACCATTTCAAAAATAGCCATTGTCGGGTTATTTATATTGTTACTGCCAAGGTTGGTAAAAGAGGTAGTCTTTCAGTATACCAACAATAACCTGAAACAGCAAAAAAATAAAGTCCTGGATAATATTCAAAAAAAAGGGCTTGACTATTATTTTAACGGCGATTCCAGTTATGGAAGTTATACTATGTTGAAAGAGGAATTCATTTCCTTGGAACCGGCATCCGGCGATTTCCAGAAGGATACCTTATTTACAGCCAGGAGGATCGTAGAAAAGGATACCCTTACTTACCGGCTGCTCAACTATGTATTCGAATACGGACATAAGAAATACCTGCTTGAAATCGGTAAAACCATTGATGCGATCAATCAGTACAATAACCCGCTGCAGAAGGTGGCCCTCTATGCATTAATCGGTTTAGTTGCTTTTACCCTCATATTTGACCTGATATATATGCGCCTGGTGCTTCGTCCATTGAAACTCATTATCCGGACAAAGCTGGTAAACAGAAAATTTCCGTTCAAAGAAAATCTTTCACCCGTAAAGACCAGCACCACTGATTTTAGGTGGCTCGACCAATCCCTGATCGATTTGATGAATGCGGTCAAAGAGGCTTTTGAAAAAGAAAGGGAATTTACTTCCAATGCTTCTCATGAACTCATGACACCCATCAGCATTCTCCAGAATAAAATTGAAAATTTGATGGTCGAGGGTGACCTGAGCGAACCGGCTCAGGAGAAAATTGCGGAAATGATGTACACCCTGAACCGCCTAAAAAGAATTGTGCGCTCCCTGTTACTAATATCCCGTATTGAAAATGATCAGTTCGCCAAAACCGACCAAGCAAAAGTATTAAACCTGCTTCACGAAGTAACCACAGAACTGGCCGATAGGTTGGAGGCCCGCAAGATTCGCGTCAGTTATTCCGTTTCCCAAGGGCTAACCCTTACAGGCATCAACCGGGATCTGATTTTTCAACTGATTTATAATCTTGTGAATAATGCGATCCGGTATAATCAAGAGGGTGGTGAAATCGAAATCTCGGATCAATATAGTAAAGGAAAACCGTATGTTCTCTTGATAAAGGATACTGGAATTGGCATAGATAAAAACGAACTGGAAACCATCTTCGACCGGTTTAAGAAAACAAGTAAAATCGAAGGCGAAGGATACGGCCTCGGTTTATCCATCGTAAAAAGTATAGCTCAATACCATGGTATCAGGATACAAGTAAGTTCTCAGCCCGGTAAAGGGAGTATTTTCAGTATGATTTTCTCTTCGGGAATTGTTTTAAAATGATAGTTAGTGCAGAATAAAGTAAAGTAAGCTATCAGACGCTACAGAGTTCTTTATAGAGTAAATTATAGAGTAAAAAAATTAGGTCGCTGAAAATCAGCGACCTAATTCAAAAAAGGTGATGCCGCTGGCATTCGAATCCTTTTTTATAAAAAGTTTAGGATAAACGACTTATAAAGCTTAGTCCCATTCAGTACGCACGAATCGCGCCTCTGCAAATTCATTTCAAGAAGAGCTCGACTTTATATCCAATTTAGGTATTATTTTTTTTTGTATGCAACAAAAAAATAGTTTTTTTTCAAATTTTTATTAATTTAAAATAATGCATGTCATGCTGGCTGCTGCAGGAATGAACTTTAAGAGAATGATTAACATCCTCAAAAAAAGATGTTTTGGTCTTTTTATTCTATCTCTGAAGTGCCTTTTGGAATCATAGGCCTCGAAAAAGGTCAATTTCAAATCCAGAATTGGCTCTTAAATGGGATTAAACAGAATCATTATGATCAGATTGCAATTCATGTATTTAACGATAATAGCCTTTTTTGCATACTCTTGCAATAGCCGACAAACACAACCACCTGCAAGCGGAAAACCCTCCGATGAACAACAAAGACCTGTGCCCCCCAAGCTAATAAACATTGTAGGTCTGCCCGACAGCCTTCAGCCAAAAACAATGTTTTTAGCAAAATTGCCCAGACCTTTAACAATTCCAATCCCCGTCAAAAAAGGCAGTTTTTATACGGTAAAAAGGCCCGATGGCGATATCAGCAAAATAATGCTTAAGTCGCCTGAAAAAAAAATGCTGGCTGTTTTGAGGGATGAAAAAGGGGTGCCCGTGAAAGATGCGGCAGGCAATCCATTTATAATGGGGTCTGGCGGCATTTCCAACTTTACAAACTTTACCAGCGATGACGGGCTTGCGCTCGATTATGTCAATTGCTCTATGATGGATAACGCGGGGAACCTGTGGTTTGGCACACAAGGCGGGGGCGCCAGCAGGTACGACGGAAAATCTTTTACCAATTTTAGCACCACGCAGGGCCTGGCATATAATAGCGTACTATGCCTTTTCCAGGATAAAGCGGGGAATATCTGGTTCGGCACACAAGCGGGAGGAGCAAGCAAATACGATGGCAAAACCATCACCAGCTTTACTACTGCACGGGGGCTTGCAGATGACTGGGTGCGGGCTGTTTTTGAAGATAAGCAAGGGAATATCTGGTTTGGCACTCTTAAAGGGGCCACCAAATACGACGGGAAAACTTTCATCAATTATACTACTGTTCAAGGGTTGGCAGATAACGATGTAAATTCTATCCACCAGGACAAAGCCGGGAACCTATGGTTTTGCACCCATGGCGGGATAAGCAAATTCAACGGGAAAACGTTCACCAATTATACTTCCGCACAAGGTTTGGCAGGCAATACGGTGAACTGCATGGCTGAAAGTAGGAATGGCACGCTCTGGTTCGGTACAGAAGGCGGAGGAGCAAGCAGATATGATGGCAAAACCTTCGCCAGCTTTACTCCTGACCAAGGGCTGTCGAATAACCTGGTGAAGGCTATCATTGAAGACAAGGCCGGGAACATCTGGTTTTGTACTTTTGGTGGAGCATCCAAATACGATGGAAAAACGTTCACCAATTTTACTATTGACCAGGGGCTGGCAAGTAACGAAGTAAATAGCCTAACCGAAGATAAGTTAGGGAACCTCTGGTTTTGCACCGATGAAGGACTGAGCAAATACGCAGGCAACTCTTTCACCAGCTTTACCACCGCCCAGGGGCTAGCTAATAACTCCGTTTTCAGTATCGACCAGGACATGGCAGGAAACTATTGGTTTTGCACTATGGATGGGGTAAGCAAATATGATGGCAGATCCTTCACCAATTTCACCATAGCACAGGGACTGGCAAATAATTATGTTCTTTGTATGACGGAAGATAAAGTCGGGAATTTGTGGTTTGGTACCCTTAGAGGTGGGGCAAGCAAATTCGACGGCAAATCTTTCACCACTTTTACTCCGGCACAAGGCTTGGCAGGCGATATTGTCTTCACAATTGAGGAAGATAAAAACGGCAATATTTGGTTTGGAACTAATGGCGGAGGCCTCAGCAAATACAATGGTAAATCCTTCACCAACTATACTACTGCCCAAGGGCTGGTAGATAATAATGTTACCTTCATTTACCAAGATAAAGGTGGGAACCTGTGGCTGTGTACGAATAGCGGGATCAGCAGGTTCAACGGGAAAACTTTCATCAATTTTACGACGGCCCAGGGGCTAGCAAATAATTATACCCAGAAAATCACTGAAGATCAGGACGGGAACCTATGGATCGGTACGATCTCGGGCATTAGCCGCTTGTCAGCAAAAGAGATGGATAAACTGAAGTCCTTTGACAATTCCTCAAAAGAATTGCCGGTAGTAAGATTTGACAATTTCACTACCGCAAAGGGGTTGGCAGATGATTTTGTATATGACGAAGTGCAGGATAAAAAAGGAAATATGTTCATTGGAACCAATCTTGGTTTCACGGTAATTCCTGCCCCATTAATGTCCTTGGCTTTTTCACAGGTAAGTAAAGGGATTGAGTATTATAACAAGCCCAACGGTTATCCGGTAAAAGACCTCAACTCGAAGGCGATGTACTGCGACAGCCAAGGTATCATCTGGGGGGGCACCGGCAGTGGATTGGTGCGGTTTGATTATAGTTCTTTGCACAAAGAGGAAGCCGAACCGGTTTTGGTCATTCAAAGAATAAAAGTGAAAGGAGAAAACATTTGCTGGTTCGACCTCCAATCAGGCGGGAAGCTGGATAATGCCGAAGACAGCTCCAAAAGCATGTTCCAGGAATCAATGGCTTACGGCAAAATCATTTCCCCCGCAGATCGAGATTTAGTGATCAAAAGATTTGGAGACATCGGGTTCGACAGTATCAGCAGCTTTTATCTGCTGCCCCAAAACCTGGAGCTGCCACATGATAAAAACCAAGTCACTATTGATTTTAACGCAGTGGAAACTAGCAAACCACAGCAGATGGAATACCAGTATATGCTTCAGGGCTATGATAAAGACTGGAACCCGGTAACAAAAACCACCACCGCCACTTTTGGAAATATGTACGAAGGGAAGTATACTTTTATCGTAAAAACCCGGAAGTCCAACGGGGATTGGAGCGGGCCGATTACGTACTCTTTTAAAGTGCTGCCCCCTTGGTACCGCACCTGGTGGGCATATTTGTTTTATGGCCTATGTTTACTCGCAATCATAATCCTTACTGACCGCATGCGAAGGAGAATAGTGGAAGAAAGACTGCTTGCCAAAACAAGGAAAAAAGAACTGGCACACGCAAAAGAGATAGAAAAGGCATACAACCAGCTTGAAACCGCACATGATAACCTGAAGGCCACCCAGGCCCAACTTGTCCAATCCGAAAAGATGGCATCGCTTGGTGAACTCACTGCAGGCATTGCACATGAGATACAGAACCCACTGAACTTCGTTAATAATTTTTCGGAAGTGAATACTGAATTAATTGATGAATTAAAAGAACATCGTAAAAAAGAAATCCGTGATTTTAAAAATGAAGATGATATACTTAATGATATCAAAGAAAACGAACGAAAAATAAACCACCATGGCAAACGTGCAGATGCAATTGTAAAAGGAATGCTCCAGCACTCACGGCCAGGCACAGTTGTAAAAGAGCCAACAGATATCAATGCCCTTGCTCATGAATATTTGCCGTTAGCATATCACGGTCTACGTGCAAAAGACAATTCATTCAATGCGACGATAAAAACTGATTTTGATAAAACAATCAGAAAAATAAATATTATCCCGCAGGATATCGGAAGAGTGTTATTGAATTTATATAACAATGCATTCTATGCCGTAAGTGAAAAAAAGAAGACTGCAGGTGAAGGTTATGAGCCTGCCATTTCAGTGAGTACTAAAAAGAGTAATAATAATATAACCATCACTGTTGGTGATAATGGAAATGGCATCCCTCAGAAAGTAGTTGATAAAATCTTTCAGCCATTCTTTACTACTAAACCAACAGGGCAAGGAACAGGATTGGGATTATCCTTAAGCTATGATATTATAAAAGCACATGGCGGGGAAATAAAAGTAAATACGAGGGAGGGGGAGTTTACTGAGTTTATCGTTCAGTTGCCAATATCAGTTTAATTGTAAGATTAACTTTTGTCTGCCTTTTATTTTAAGAATAAAGTACACACGAATCGCGCACTGAAACTTTGATGTTGTTTAGGGTATTTTAGAACATTTATTCAAACAAAAGCCTTGCAAATACAGACTTTGCAGGGCTTTCGTAGGTTATGATGACCTTAAAAGTGATCCCGCTGGATTACTTTTATGAGATTGATATTCAAGTATTCATAATTTTTGTCGACCAATTTGTCGATCTACTCCTATGAATCCACAAACTTTTTACTTGTATTTATCCAGGTAAACTTGTCCTTATAAAGGTAATAATTAAAGTACAATTGTCCTAAGAATGTTCATTTAAACCACGCAGACAAATTTCTCGGATTATGAATCGTCTATTGGAAGGCAGAGATCAAATCCGACTTGTATGTTGTTAAGTTTTATAAGGCATAGTTCCTATATTGCTAATAACGGGTGAAGAGGAGGTGGCTAAATGAACAGAATTGTCTGCTAACTCAATTCATGTGTCTTCTGTCACCATTAATTATCTTGTGATCGGTTTTCAATTTTCTGTGGGTTTGTAAGAAATTTAGGCAAAACTTTAATTCATGGAAGGATAGGTTATGAGAATACTGGAAATGCTCGTTTCATAATAATCTCAATTTTCTCGACTCTTCAATAAAATTAAGAATAGCTCCAATTTGTCACAAATAAATAAACATATCTATCCTGAATGCGCTCATTGTTGATATCGTGCTTTTACGAAAGAGTATGTCCAAGAAGTCAAATGCAAACAATAAGTCTACAAGTATTCTTTTTTCCCCCCTTATTAACCTAAATTTCCTAAGATTCAAATCTATTATTATTCGATGTCAAATCATCTCGTTATATTCAAAACATTATTTAAGTGCAGGGAGGATATTTATGCCATTCGGTGGGAAAAAAATGATAAATTCGGCTATTCCCCAGCCTACCACTTGAACTGGCAGGAATATTCATTGTACAAGGCCAAGGGTGGATCGTTAGATAATTTTCCCAACAAAAAGCCTCTTCCGCTAACCGATGAACAGTTACTCCGACATTTAGCCGGCAATGTAATTATTGGCATTTATCCTCTATTACCAGATAATACATCATGGTTTATTGCAGCAGATTTTGACCAATCTGAATCAGGAAATAAAACCTGGACCAAAGAATGTCAGGCGTTCATTTCCGAATGTGAAAAATATCAATTGCCGGTTTATTTAGAACGATCCAGGTCCGGTCAGGGCGGCCATGTGTGGATGTTTTTTCAAAATCCCTATCCTGCATCCAAAAGTAGAAGGTTATTTATTTCGCTATTATCCAATTCTGGAATTATCTCAACTTTTGATAAAAATTCAAATTTTGACAGGTTATTTCCCAATCAGGATTCTCATTCTGGCAAAGGCTTTGGCAACCTTATTGCTCTACCCATGCAAAAAACCGCTCTCGAGAAAGGAAATACCTGTTTTATCGATCCCATTACCCTTTATCCATTTCCGGATCAATGGGCCTTCTTAAACGGTATTCAAAAGATACCTTTAGAGAAACTTGATGGATTAGTTGATAGAATCTACCCATTCTCCAAAGTATCTACTAATACCTCTACCCTACCTAAATATTCAGATGGAAAAATACACATTACTCTTACAAATCAAATAATAATCCCCCGCCTGGAACTAACTCCCCAATTAATAAACTGGCTGCGAGAGAACTTAAATTTTGCAAATGTTGATTATATAATCAAACAGAAAACCGGAAAGAGCACACATAATATAGAAGCCCATTTCAGGGCTTTAAATGAAAAAGATGGTTTCGTCCTGCTTCCAAGGGGTTTTATTGGGAACTTGATCCAATATTGCATTGAACATGGTATCCCTTACACACTTGAAGATAAAAGAGTGAAACTTGAACCCATTGAATTCAAGTCAACCATTTCTTTAAGGGAATATCAAAAAACCACTCTCGAAATAACCGATAAAAAGGATTTCGGGGTAATAGTGGCACCCCCAGGTTCTGGAAAAACCTTAATGGGGCTTCAGATTGTAGCGCAAAAACAACAACCAGCTCTCGTTATTGTCCATAGGAAGCAATTGTTTGATCAATGGATAGAAAGGATAGAATCCTTTTTGGGAATACCAAAATTCAGAATTGGAAAGATAGAAGGGGGGAAATATGAGATCGGTAACGAAATTACGGTTGCTATGATACAAAGCTTGCAAGCAAGCAGTTTACCAGATAAAACCTTTCATTCCTTTGGAACCATTATAGTAGATGAATGTCATCATATTCCCGCAAAAACATTTCGGGAGGTGATAATAAATTTTCACTCTTATTATCTATATGGATTTACTGCAACTCCTACCCGAAAAAACAGGGACGAAAAGTTGATTTTTATTCATATCGGCAAGATTATTCGTGAAATCTTACTACCTCCAACTGAGGATGACCATAGCCAAGAACTCTCCGTAATTATTCGGGAAACCGGGCTTTCTACTCCATTCAATGCCAAAACTGACAACTTTGAAACCCTTCTGCATATACTAATCCATGATACTGCCAGAAACGAACTGATCGTTCAGGACATTAAAAGGGAAGTAAGTGCGGGCAGGAAAGTGCTTGTCTTATCGGAAAGGAAGGCACATGTAGCCATTTTGCGACAGTACCTTAAAAACTCGATCGAAACGATCGCAATAACTGGCGAAGATCCAATCCAGGCAAGAAAGTCAAAATTGCTGCAAATCCAGGAAGGGCATTTCCAGGTATTAATCACAACCGGGCAATTCATGGGTGAAGGAGCAGATATTGACACTTTGGATTGCTTGATCCTGGCATATCCCTTCGCCTTTGAGGGGAAACTTATTCAATATATTGGCAGGGTACAACGAAGTTCCTTCAAACCTACTATTTATGATTACAGAGATATTAAGATAGAACATTTAGAGAATCTCTTCAAACAGCGTAATAGGCACTACAGAAAGATGGTGAAGTCCGGCCAGATAAAACAATACGAAGAAATCGGGCTTCTGTTTGATGGGAGAAGATTTAATATTTTGTCAACAAACTATTCCTTTCCAATTGATTGCCTTGATCTGCCGATGCCTATCGAAGAATTTCTTCCAGGAACATGCTGGAGAGTTCGCGTATTAAAGTATAATGATGAATCGGGTGAATTGACTGGCGAAATCATCGATTATCAATTTAACAAGAACAATATCGCACTCAGTCTTAACCCCTGATTTTATTTTCAAGGCATTGAAATATTAAAATTTCGGTCTATTGATACAGCTGGCTTTCTAAAATCTGTTATTCTCAAAAAACAAGTTTTTACATATCAAGCTCCGCCCGAAAAAGTAAAGCTAGTAGAAAAGAAGGAGGTAGAAAATATAGTATTAAAAACCATGAAGGTCCCGTTTTTAAGAATTAACTTTTTATATGGATCCGTATCCTTCCCGCTATTTATCCAGGAAATCAACCAGGAGTTGACCTTTGAAATTGAAAATGCCGAAATAAGACCTGAATTTGATGCCATCCGGGAATATTTCATCAAAGCGTTAAAGAAGAAATTGATTACAGTTGATATTGCTGTCCGGCTTTCTAATCATGCAATCATTTCAGCAACGGCCAAATCCGATGATATTAACCGTATTAACAGCTCACTTATTGAAAGTGTACGCTTTGAATTTGTGAAAAGAGAAATTTTCAGGCCTAAAGATGGATTATTGATAAATAAGGCCAATACGTTCGATAGCGTGATGGGGCAATATCACTCATCGGTCAAGGAATTATTCGTTTCAGAACAGGGCCTATTGTACGATATCCTTAATGTAAAGAATTGCAAGCACTATCAGCAATTAAAATATTTGTCTTCCAAACATGAATCGTCTATTTTAAAGCTCCGGTTTGTATTGCAGCCGTTCTCTTTCCTGTTTCTAATATCCGGCGAAAGGAAATATCATATTATTTGGGAAACTCTTGATACGGAGGAAGCTACTTATATCTGGCATACAGAAAAATCAAGAGATGCTTTGCTGATTACACTAAATCAAATAGAGGAAATTATAACTGGTATCAAGAAAAGCGGAAGGCAGGATTATCTTAAGCAAGAACATCTCAATTTCAGTAGAATTTTGCACGATTATTTGGATCTGAAAAAGGGTTTCATCAATTGGAAAGGGCTATTGGAAGAACGCCTGATCTAATGCCTCTGATCCAGTCAGATTAAAGAAAACTAATATTATTATACAAATTTCATCGCTTTAATGCGTGCTATCCCACGTACAATCCTGGATAAATTGCCTTACAAACCCACTGACTTTCACAATTTTATCTATCTGCTTACAGTTTTAATGTCATAAATTTGATCTAATCATTTTAAAGTTTAAATTTGAAGAAATGCCAACATTGATCATTGTAAAAGGGATTCGATTTTTCTTTTACAGCAATGAAGGTAATGAGCCGCCACATGTACATGTAACCAAAGGGGTCGCATATGGAAAAATATGGTTCCAGCCTGTCAGCATCAAATATTTAATAGGTTTTGATCCGGCGGAAGAAAAAACAATTTTGGAAACGATCATGGTCAATCTTAGATCATTTAATACAAAATGGGATGAACACTTCAACTAATAAGCAGAACCAATTTGACGCGATAGAAAACCTCATTTTCTCAGAAAATTTGCGTATTGAAAAACTGGATATAAATCCGAAACTGGATTTAATAGTTATTATTTTAAGCACGGGAATGGTATTTAGTACGAAATTATCCTCCTTTCCCCTTTTAAAAAAGGGTAAAACGTCCCAATTGATGAAATTCGAGTTGATCAGTAATGGTACCGGTATTCACTGGCCTGATCTGGATGAAGACCTTAGCTTAAAAGGACTCCTAAGGGACGAATTAATGAAATTCATCCGACCATCTTATTTAAGAGGCGCCTGAATGACCTTACGTTATTCAACGCAAAGTCGATTTTTTTCGGGTCATTGGAATTACTTCCAACCAAAATCTCCAAAACACCCTTGATAGTAGGTCGATACATCGACGGTATTATCAGAACTTATTGGCATACCAATTAGCATACTTTATAAAATCAAAAAACCCTCAAATCCAGTAGGAACGAGGGTTTCAGGTGTTTTTATGGTGATCTCGCTGGGATTCGAACCTTTTATTATAAACAATTTGGAATAAACAACTTATAAGGTTTGATCTCATTAAGTACGCACGAATCGCGATCTGCAAATTCAGTTTCAAGAACAACTTAAGCTTATCCAAGGTACCATTTATATTTCTTTCGTAGGCAACTGCAAAAATAAATTGCTTTTAAAAGGATATTTATTTAAAATGATGCAATTTGATCTCTCGGGTAAGTCCCCATCCATCAATCTATCGGCTTCATGATACCTCATTTTGATTGAGTTTGGAGCATTTTAATTTACTTGAATTGGTGTTTTTATTAAGCAGCTCATTTTCTGAATTTTTTCTTCGGATGTTTGCTATTGTGGTGAATGGAACTTATATAAATTTCCTTCTTGCGTTCGTTAATTTTGTAGACAATGACATATGGGAAAAATTCAACCTTAGCCTCCCTGAACTTCTTGTTGCCACGACTACCATAAACCTGCGGACGTAGTAGGATCTGTTCTATTTTTCCCCGAATCGCATTACTGAATCTTTCCCCTAACTCCTTTTGCTGATCCTCGTACCACCCATAAGCTTCGTCAAAATCCTGCTGAATTAGTGGATGAAGCCGTAAAAGATAAATCATGCTTTCTTTGCTTTGCTGGTCTTATAAGCATGTCTCGCGCCTACCTGCAGTTCATCCAGTGTAATCCCTTTTACCTTTCGGGATTCCAGCTCCGCAAAACGCCTATCCATTTCTTCCATATAGCTTTTGTTATCCCACCATGACTGTTCCTTTGCAAAGGTTTTAACAACTCCCAAAACTGCTTTTTGCTGTTGTTCGTTGAGCTGGCCCAAATAATGTGTTATCTCATTAACCAGAGGTTTTGCTCCCATATAAGTGAATTTGCCGTAAATTTAGATCTAAATGCTGAGAGTTTGAAACTGATGATGTTGCGTAGAGTCTCAGCTTGGATTTGTGTCTCAGAAAGATAGGGATATTTATAGATGCCCAAATAATTAGTTTTTATATTTTTTTTCTTACCAAGCGTAAATCATAGTGCTGCTTATTTACATAGATTAACAAAAATTTGTCCTGATTGTGAAATGAATGCTGGGGTTGGTTTCTATTTCCCAAAATTAAATATTGAATTTGGGGGGAAATTGCACAGGCATTCCCTTTTTAATGTATTGGGCCAATAATTTATAATAAGATTACTTATAGGATCAATATATCTTCGGTATTCATAAGTGTTTTAATCGAATAGCTATGCCGGAACTGCCGCTAAGAAATCCTCACCTTATCTTTTTCTGTTCAAAAACAGCATTATTATTTTATCGTTTGTCAGCGCCATACCTTGAGCCTCCCTGTCGGTGGAAAATGTCAAAATAAGAAAATCAAAACCGTTTTTTTCTTTAATCTTTAAATGATATGATTCGGTGAAATAATCATCGTTAATTTTAAATTCTGGTTTATACCACCAAAAGCTTCTATCGCTTAGTCACAACCATAATCATCTATGCGAATGGAAAACAAATCATCCTTAAATTATTTACCACTCCAGAAAAGGCCCAAGAACTGATTTCTTTCTTACAGAACTTAGGAATGCAATCGGCTATTCCTCCAACAACTGAGGAAATCAAAATAAATGAATCTTGATATTTCAGCAGCCATCTCCAGC
>Ga0302221_10000812_pt1 | contig 21184 bp, 3 predicted proteins | sample II_Palsa_E2_1_FD_193517 | JGI IMG/M metagenome (GOLD analysis project Ga0302221, IMG submission 193517) | Peat permafrost microbial communities from Stordalen Mire near Abisko, Sweden - II_Palsa_E2_1 | ecosystem: Environmental > Terrestrial > Soil > Palsa > Peat permafrost | place: Sweden... | reverse complement strand
TGCTTACTTTAAGTCTTCTTACCTTATTAGCTCTTTGCTTTAATTATTTGCTAGCTATTTATAAAAAGTAATATAGAGTTTAGCCAAATAAATATATAAAAAGATAATGTCGATATAATAGCTATTTAAAAGTTTAATAAGATAAAGTTAAGTATAAAGATATTAAATAAAGAAATATTAAATAAAAAGGAAGAAAAGAAGAAAAAATTAAATTAAGTTATTATAAGAAAGCTTTAATTTCGCTAATAAAGAAAAGTAAGCGACTAAAACAAAAATAATAATAAGAAAAGCGCTACCTTTTATAAGCATATATTATTATTTATCCTTTTATTTTTATATTATAATAAGTATTTTTAATTTATTAAAAATATTATACTTTTAGCAAAAATATACCCTTTAATTTCTAGTTTTAATATTTGTTTTTAAAATTTTAAACTTTTAAGAGGACAAGCTTATAACGCAAGAATCTGCTTTATAGTTTCTTATTATTATCTTGCTAAATACACAAATATATTACAAGTATAACAAAATCTTAAACTCTTAAAAGGATAAGCTTGTAATGCAAAAATCCGCTTTATAATCTCTTATTATTATCTTATTAAATATATAAATATATTATAAGTATAAAAAAATCTTAAACTTTTAAGAGGATAAGCTTATAATACAAGAATTTGCTTTATAATCTCTTATTATTATCTTGCCGAATATATAAATGAATTACAAGTATAACAAAATCCTAAACTCTTAAGAGGATAAGCTTATAACGCAAGAATATATACTATAATCTCTTATTATTATCTTGCTAAATATACTAATGCATTATAAGTGTAATAAAACTATATAAAAAGAGTTAGTCTTTAAAACTCTTATATATATATTCTTTATTTGAGCTAATATAATAACTTAACACGTATTCTTTATTCGGGCTAATACAATAACCCGATAATACTCCGATTTTAACGCTACTATTATAAGCAATATACCTTTAGCTTATTAGCTTTAAAGTAATATTATCCTTATTACTTAAAAGATTTGCTAATATACTATTAACTCCGACTTTAACTTTTAATATATATATAAGCTTATATTATACCCTTTAAGTAGCTATTAACCTTATTATCGACTAAAGTAATAACTATATCTTAGCTATCTTATAATAAACTACGTTTATAATATTACTTCCTCTTTTATAAGACTTTTATACCCTTTAAAACTTATATCCCCCTTACTAATAGCGACTATATAAAGATTTAAATATTATTAAATTAAGGCTATTTTATTAAAGAGATTTAGTAAAAGTATAAGTATATAAAGTAGCAAATTTATAACGCTTAGCAACTTGCAAATATAAAAGGAAACTTAATACTTACACGCTAAAGTTATAAAGATTATAATATACCTTGCTATCTTATACTTAAGCAAGTTCGATAAAGAAATCGATTTAATTAGTTAAAAGTTAAATAAGAAATCGATTTAATAATAAGAATAATAACGTGGTTATATAAAGGCAAGGCAATAGCGTTTAAATTAGTCGGAGACGAGAAAGCTAAAGCTAAGGGCAAAAAAGGCAAATAAAGTCGCAAAATGCAAGTAATGCTCCGGGTTATTAAAATTAAACTATATACTTTAAGCATATTAAAGATATTTTCTTAAGCAATTTAAGTAGCAAGCATATTAAAGATATTTCTCAAAATAGTTTTAATAGTAAGCATTATAAGGATATTTCTTAAAACAGTTTTAGTAATAAGCATTTTAAGGACATTTTTTAGGGCAATTTTAGTAATAAGCATTTTAAGGACATTTTAAAGACATTTTTTAGGGCAATTTTAGTAATAAGCATTTTAAGGACATTTTAAGGATATTTCTCGGGATAATTTTAGTAATAAGCATTTTAAGGACATTTTAAGGATATTTCTCGGGATAATTTTAGTAATAAGCATTTTAAGGACATTTCTTAAGACAATTTAGCTAATAGCAAGTAGCTTAGTAGCTAAGTGCTATAGCATTACTAAAGCCTTTCTTTATTTTAGTATAATTGTTAATAAAATTTCTTTTTTTTTTTATTATTCCGCCGGATTTATCGTTTTTATAATCTTTATTGCTTATAGCGTCTTTATTACTTTTAATGTTTTTTAGTATCCCGAAAACTTAAATGCTTTATTAAATAATATATTCCGCTAAATTTGTTATTTTTATAATCTTTATCGCTTATAACGTCTTTATTACTTTTAACGTTTTTTAGTATTTTAAAAGCTTAAATAATTTATTAAACACAAATTATAAGTTAATACTTTAAATTTTATTTTTAATTTTAAATTAGTATAATTTTAATATAGCTTAAAACGTTAATATAGCATATTCTTTAATATTAAATATAAGGCTAAGTAGCTTTTCTTTATCTTATATAAACGATTTGCAACTTATAATTATTAATTTGCAATATAACCCCCCCGCTAAAGCATTCAATAAAGGGGCAACTTTAAAGTTTAATATACTTAAGTTTATTAATTTAACCTTTAGCAAAGAATTAATTATAAAAGCTATCTTAAAATAATTATATGCTTATATAAGAGGCTTTAAAACTAGGTAATAGCAAGCTTTTATAGCAAATATATAATATAATATAAAAAGCGCTTATAAGACATTCGAAGGCTAGCTTTAAAAGCTTTTAATTATATAATATGCAATTATTACATTTTTAAAGCAAAAATATAATAAATTAAACAAAATTATATAAGCTAATATATTTGAGTTAGCTTAATTTACTAAGAAACTGCTTTTATTAGCCCCTTATTATAATATTGCTTATATAGCCTTTTAAAGTAAATTATTTTAAGCGTAAAGCTTAATTAATAGCTTAAGCTCCCTTATATGCAATTAAGGGGCAAGAAATTAAGATATAAAGAAGTTTTTAAGTAGCAAGGGTATTTATATCTCTAAAAACCTTAAAGACCCCGATGCCCCTATTAATAAATAAGTACTTTATAGCTTAATTAAGTTAATTAACGTTATTGCGGAATTATATTTTAATATATTATTAAATAAGAATTTAAAAGAGTGTAAAGCTATAATAAAAGATAAACAAGGATATAAAAAGAAGGGTTTTCGGATAACGCTTAAAGTATTATACTCGGATATTATATATGCGATTAGTATCCTTAAAGCAAAGCATATAAGGGAGGCTATAAATTAAAGTATATTGCTTTAAATAAGAGTATATTAAATAGCTTTAATAATATAAAGCACTCTTTTCTATTTTATAGCGCTAATAGCATCTTATTAAAGAAAGCTAAGATAGTAAGTAATAATAGTTTATTGTTTAATCTTATAAGCTCTTATTATAATTAAGAAGAGGCCTCTTTTATTACAAATATAAATGTATAAATAAGAGATATTAGTAGCTAAGTAAAGACTAAACAAAGAAATTAAAATAAGGCTTCCTCTTTTATAAATATAAATATATAAATAAGAGATATTAATAGCGAGGTAAGGATAAAACGAAGAAAGATTATTACTAAATATAGCTTTGCTAAATATAGCTATAATATAAAAGAGAATTAGTTTGCTATTAAAAGTCTTAGCTTTATATTATTTAAAGATAATAGCTAAGATTTAAGTAATTAGGAAAATACTATAAATAGCTAATATATTAATATTAAATTTGCTAATAAAAGCATACTAAGCAAAGATAATATATTAGATTAACTTTTATTAATAAAGGGCTTAGTTATTACTTGCACTTTATATATTTTCTTAAATATATTTGCTTAAAGCTTAGAAAATTAATAGTTAATAATCGACTAGCTTATAAATATAAACAAAATAACAAAAGACAAGATTGTTATTATTACAAAAAACCTAGTTAATATGCTAAATTAGCTAAGCTAGCTACTTAAGTGCTAAGTGTATAAGCCGTTTATATTATTAGTATTTTAGGTTATAAACCTTTACTAAAAAGAATATAATAAAAAAAACTTAAATTTTTACTTGTTTTTAGATGCTATTATTAGCACTAATATAATAGTCTTACTAGATTAAGCCTAGTTTTATAGCATTGTCTATTTTACTTATAATAAGCTATTTGCTAAATAAGTAGCTTAACTTTAAACAACTAAGCTAAAGGAGAATTATAATAAAGTAGTCGACTCGATCTTTACTTGCTTAATGCACTAGCGCATTAGCGGTTTAGCCGACTTTTAATAGTAATACTTATATATATTTAAAAAAAGAGTTAACTTTATATATTTAAAGCATTTACTTAGCTTTAACAAGTATTTTAGCTAATTACTTTAATAGCTGCAAATCCTTTTAAGCATATAATAAAAAGTACTTTTCGATAATATTGCCGAGATTACCGGCTTATAAGATAAATATAACTTGTAAAATACAATTAATTTATACGATTTCTTTACCGAGTTTTAAGATAATTAAAAACTTATAAATATTTTTTATATAAAGTTTAATATATTTTTATACTATTTACAAGAAGAAGTTAATAAAAAGAGGGTTATAAGCTAAGGTAAAAACATATTCTTCTTGCTATTATAATAGCTTATAACTTAAGACTTATACTTTAACGTCTTATATTACTTGTCTCGCTTAAACTCTTTTATACTTAAAGGGTAAATTAACTTGCTATATTATATTAAGAATTGCTAAGCTAAAGACAATTTTAAATTTACTTATATTAATAATAATATTTGCAAGTTAATTTATAAAAATAAAGGCGCTAATAATATTTAAACATTTATAAGTTTTAATAATAAAGACAAAGCAAATTATACTTAAAGTGTAAAAGGTCTTTACTTAAGTAGTAATAATAGTTAAATTACCCTAAAAACGGTTTATAAATAAATTATATTAAAAAGCTTAAATCTTTTAAAGCTTAATTATAAAGACTTTATAATAAACTTAACTAAAGTATAGCTTAATATAAAGAGCTACTTCGGGCAAGCAGCTAAACTTTAGCCTTTATTTAATAAAAAGATAAGCTTACGTTTTAGTAAGCCCGAGATAATTTATAATACTAAAGTTAATTGCGCGAAATTGTAACAAAGAAGGGAAATAGCAATATAGCTAATAAGTATACGCTTTAATTTATCTCTTAATAATAGTAATATAAGGTTAAAGTTTAAAATATAGCAATTAAACCTTATATAAATATTATATCTAGTCTCTTATAACAAGTACCCTTTATATTAATATAAAGTTATAAGTACTTATTTGCGTTATCTTTTTATAATTTATCTCCCTTTAGTTATTATTATTAGAGGGATAGCAGTATGCGCAATTAATTAGGAAGATCTTATAATAAAGCAAGAATTATCTATTATATTAGGAGATAATAGGGTAATAGTAAATAAATTATTTTAAAAGAGTTATTAAGAAAGTATTATTATAGTTAAAAAGTGTTAGCTAATTCTTTAATAAGCAAAATAAGATGCTTATAAGTTAAACTCCTTTTTTTGTAAATAGTAATAAGAATAAGATAAGCTAATAATTATAATTAGCTATAATTTTATACTTATAACAAGAAAATCTTATTGCAAGTTAATATAACAAAGAAACTATTAAGTTTATTAACTTTAACTATATTATTTCGAGGATACTTCTTTAAGTTATTTTTACTAGCAAGACATTTTCGAGGGCAGTTTTAATAGTAACATTTTTAGAGTCGTTTTAAAGGCCAATTTAAGAGGTTAATTTAAAGGACAATTTAAGAGGCTAGTTTTAAAGGACATTTTCGGAGGCTAGTTTAAAAGGATAGTTTTAAAGGCTAGTTTCGAGGATAGTTTAAGAGGATAGTTTAAGAGGATAGTTTAAGAGGATAGTTTAAGAGGATAGTTTAAGAGGATAGTTTAAGAGGATAGTTTAAGAGGATAGTTTAAGAGGATAATTTAAAAGGATAGTTTAAGAGGACAATTTAAGAGGACAATTTCGGAGGATAATTTAAGAGGACAATTTTAGAAGATAATTTAAGAGAATAGTTTCGGAGGATAATTTAAGAGGATAATTTAAAAAGATAATTTAAGAGGATAGTTTAAAAGGCTAGTTTAAGAGGCTAGTTTAAGATGCTAATTTATTTCTTATATTCTTATACTATTTTAGTATTTATATCTTTGCTAAAAGGTTATAAATAACTTATCTCTTCCTTTAATTCTTGCAAATAAGTCTAATGTTTTAATAGCACGCTTAAAGTTATCTTTATTAGAAATTAAGATATCTTCTCCTTTAGCTTTATATAGCATATTATAATAAAGGCTTATTAATAGCAAGTTGCTATATATTAAATATATTACTCTTAAAATTGTATTAAATTAATCTTAGCTTAAGTGCTTATATTATATATTCTTATAACTTATAACTTACGCATCTTAATTTATAATAGCTATAATCCTTATAAGAATATAAAATAGTGCCTTATAAGCCTCCGCATAAACGGGATTAAGCTAAATAATAATTGTTTAATAAATAAGGTAATGCTTCCCCTTTAGCTAAGAAAAAGGATAATATAAGTCTTAATTAGCTATAAAAGAAATAGTCTTCCTTATATAAGTTATTACTTGCTACTTCTTTAAAATTGCCTTAATATTATCTAGTGTCTTAGTATTTAAAGTTGCCCTTAAAGATAGTTTCAAGGTAGCTATTATAAAAGTCGAAGTTAAAGTCGAAGCTATAAACTTAGCTACTATTATAAAAGTTAAAGCTATAAACTTAATATTATTTTTATTAACATTTTAATTAAACTATTTAGCGTTACTATGCCGAGCTTTCTTCTTTTATAATGCTAAGAATTGTTTAGCTATAATAATATACACTTGCTATATTTAAGATTATATATTATCCTTCTAAGCAACTATTAAAGATTTTATTAGCAAATTAGCTATCCTTTATCTAATATTGCATAATATATTGTCTTTAGCATATTAACTTAAATCCCTTTTACCCCATTTTTCCTTATATACCCTTTATAATAAAGATATAATAATTATGCTTATATAATCGGTAATAGTTTTAATATATAACTTTAAATTTAGCTATAAAGCTAGTTTTTATATAATAATACTAATAAATGTTATAAAGTTATTATTTTGCAAAGTAAAAAGCTATAATCTAGCTACACTTTTATCACATTTAATTGGCTATAAATCTTAATATACTAGCTAGACTAAATCCTTAGCTAATAGTTTATTAATTTTGCCTAGTTTTTAATAAGGATTTATAAAATTTATATTAGTAGCTATTTAAAAAGCGCACAAGAAGTAAAAGACAAAAAGGCTTTTAAATAAAGGTAAATTAAATATCTTTAATGCTAAAGATAGCAAATATCTTTAAGAATGCAAGGGCTAAAGGAATATATAATAAATTAAAGTCGAGAATTAGAGTTAAGAATCGGAATCTTGCTATTATAATTTATAAAATAATAAAAGAGTAAACAAATTTAAAGCTAATATAATTGTATAAAGGGATATTTTATATAAGGGATTTAAGACAAGTATAAGCGTAATAGACTAAAAAGGTCTAATAATAGTATTAATCTTTAAAGGAAGCTAAAGGTCGAGGAATTATTAAATTGCAATTTAAATAGTCGCATTCTTAGAAGTAGGCTAAGGCTAATAAGGCTTAGCTAAGCTAAACCTTCTTAAAATAGCTAAGCTTTTTAATTTATTTATAAGGGTAGCGCAAGAGTTATTAAATATTAATATATTAAGTAAGTTATTTAATCTTATACTTTTAAGCTTTTTAAAAACACGCTTAATAATTTTACAAATATTACTCTTTTTACTTAAAAAGCCTAATTTATTATACTATTATATTTATAACAAGTAGCTAAGCCTCTTCTTTTACTTTTAAATTGCTTTATATTTAATATTAAGCTTTGCAATAAAGCATATTAAAGTCTTTTAAATCCGCTATTATAAAGTTACTTTATCCTAATTACCCTATTAATAGACAAGCAATTTCGCTTATTGCTAACTAAGAAGCTTTGCGTTAGCTATTTCTCTTAAAATAAATGTTACGCGTTTATAAAAAAGACTTTTAGCTTTGCTTTTGCTTTAATAAACTATAAACTTGGATTTAAAGTTAAATTGCTAATAAAGGGACTTTTTAAAGAGTATTTTATTATATTATTTGCATATGCATTTGCAAATGCTATAAGCGTGATATTTAATACTTTTAGTGCCTTTTAAGGGCTAAGTATATTAACGCTTTACCTTTAAAGACTTATACTTAAAGAGCTTGTCTTTTGCTATAGTTATTAGGCCCTAGAAATACTACAAGTCCCTATTACTAAGAAACTTATAATCCTTATCGCCGAGAAAGCTATAATCCTTATTATTAAGAAACTTGCAATCCTTGTCGCCAAGAAACTTATAACACTTGTTACCGAGAAACTTGCTATTATAGTTAATAAGCGCTTTAAGGGAATTATATATAATATTAGTTAATTGCTTTAAAGAGTTAACGAGGAAGAGATTATAAGCTTACTAGAAAGAGAAGAGGACAAGTTAAAACAAGATTATAACTTGCGTATAAAAGAGTATAATAAGTATCTTTGCAAGATAAATAAAGACAAGTATTTACTTTTCTCTTTTTAATATTAATTTTTATACTAATAAAGTAAGCTTAAAATGTAATAAGGATTAAATAGTATCGCTTATATGCATTTTAACTTATATATATAGCTTTAAGTTTATCGATTATTTTATTATAATCTTAAACTTAAGATAATATTAGACTATATTATTAAAGTAAGATTTTTTAAAAGACGACTCTTGCTTATATAAGCATATAAGGTCTAGCATAGCCTTTAAATGTTTAATACCTTTACTTAATTTCTTTTTTTAGCTACGTTATAAGTATTAATAAAACTATTATAATATACGCTATTGCTTATATTTAGTATTATATTAATTATATATAAGTTTAAATTAAAGCCTCCCTCGAAAGATATTATTATTTAAATAACCCTCTTACAAATAAGGAAATTATGTCTTGCACTTATAATAAGGAATTTATTAAGCGCTTCGGATTTAATTGCTTATATGCCCTTCCAAGTTTTACTTATTTTATTAAAAAGAGGCTTAAAGTTAATATTGCTTTAATTCCTCTTAGCCTTCTTAATATTTAAATATATAAAAGTTAAGCTTATTTCTTTACTAGCGTTAAAAACATATTAATTATAGTTAAAGCATATAATTAGCAAGTTCTCTTTATAAAAGTAAAAGGACTTTTAATTAGCGAGGAAAAAGAGTTTAAAAATAGTAATAAAAACTTAATACCTTTAAAATTTATATTATAACTTAAAAACAGTAAAGTCTTTATAGTCTTAATATTTAATTCTTTTTAAATTAAGTTTTTTAATATTTTTAAAAAGAAAAAGTCTTAGCAAGTTTAGCTAAAAGGGGAAAAAAAGAAGAATATAAAGGGTAAGTAATATATAATAAAGCCGAAATTAGTTACTTATAATTTATACTTTTATTAAATTACAATTATATTTACCCTCTTTTAAGATAAATTTTATATTAAAAAGAATTTTAAATTAATAACAATTAAAGCCCTCGAAATCTTGCAAAAATGCTAAAGCTATAATTTACTTTAAAAACTAAGTTTACCTTGCATATATTATAAAGTTTTTATTATTCTTATAAGCAAAACTTTATTATAGTCCGAGCTTAAAGATATTACTTATTATATTAAAGTAATAATTTAGCTAAAGTAAGCTAAAGATAAGATTTTGCGCAATTAAATAAGTTTTAAAGTAATTAAGATAAGTAAATAATAAAAAAATATTATATTAAGACTTTAAATGCAAAACTTGTAAACCGGATTATTTAAGACTTTTAACCGCTTATAAAGAAACTCTTTATTCGATTTACTATTACAAGTAACTTCTTAAGCTTTCTTTTAATTAAAGTGCCCCGATTTATTTATAATAAAATCTTTTGTAATAATAAAAAGGAGTAAAATAATTATTATAAGTAGCTATATATTACTAAGAAGGAATTACTAAATGCTAAAGAGAAGAGGAAAAGAAAATAATAAAGCAAAAACTATTACAAAAATATAAATAATTATTAAAGTCTTAAGAAAGATTTCTTTAATGCATATTATTAAGCCCGACTTTGCGCCTTGTTTTTAGCTTTAATAGACTTGAAAAACGAAGATAATAGACCCCTTAAACTAATTAAGTAAAAGTAAATAGACTATATCTGCTTAAAAAAGAATAATAACATTTAATAATAAGTTTTTAAGTTAGATTTAGATCTTTATTTCAAGAATTTTAATATAATTATTGCTTTATCTACTAAGCTTAAAGCAATTAATAAGAAGATAAACAAGTAATATAACTTTATTAATATAAAAAGAAAAGAAGCTTATCAAATTTAGACCTTATACTTCTTTATTAGCGCTTATATTTTATATTTTATATATATTATAAAACTATATTAATATATAAAGCTAATTATATTCTTTAATAAATAGTATATATTTGCAAGATTTCGAAAGAAGATATTATTTAAATTAATAAAATAATAACTACTAAAGCAATTATTACTTAGCTTATAAGGTTTTGTCTCGATATTAATAAAGAAGCTTTAAATTAAAGGATTGCTCGATATATTATTGCAATAAGTAGCGCTTTTGCGACTAGTTTAACCTTAGCTAAAGCTATATTAGTCGGGTTTTTAAAACCGGATTATTAAGCTATTACTATAATATAAAAGTGTACTTAATATTACAAGCAAGGAAATAAGAATATAAAAGTGTGTTTTTAAGTATTTCTTATAAAAGATAATATTATAAAAGATAAAATTTGTATAATTAATAAGCTATAAGCTAATATTATAAAGGCTGCGACACGAGCGTTAGCTAATATTTAAAGCAAAGGCAAAGGCAAAGGCAAAGGCAAAGCTTTAATATAAGCAAAATAAGGATAAAGTTCGACGCAAGTTATTAACTTTAATAATAATTTATATAATAAGTAGCAAAATTAAACCCTTTAAATAAAATTATCCTTTAAACTATCCTCTTAAACTAACCTCCGAAATTGTCCTCTTAAATTGTCTTCTTAACTTGTCCTCTTAAACTATTCTCTTAAATTATCCTCTTAAACTATCCTCTTAAATTGTCTTTAAATTGTCCTTTAAACTATCTTCTTAAACTGTCCTCCTAAATTGCTCTCTTAAACTATCCTTTAAATTATCCTTTAAGCTGCCCTCTTAAATTATCCTCTTAAACTTATATTAGCCTCTTAAATTAGCCTCTAAAACTACTCTAAAAATACTATTATTAAAACTGCTCTTAAAAACGTCTTGCTAGCAAAAATAACTTAAAGAAGTATCCTTAAAATAATATAGCTAAAGTTAATAAACTTAGCAATTTCTTTATTATATTAACTTATAATAGGATTTTCTTGTCGCAAGTATAAAATTATAGCTAATTATAATTATTAGTTTATCTTATTCTTGCTATTATTGCAAAAAAAAAGGAGTTCGACTTATAAGCATTTAAACTAGCCTTTTAATTATCCTTTTAAATTGTCCTCTTAATTATATTTCTTACTTTAAAAACTTAAGCTAAATCTTCGATATAATAATAAAACCCTTATATTATTACTATAAATAAGAGAAAAAGGTTAATAATAATAATAATAACGATTTTGCCCCGTTAAAGGCTTATAGTTATATAAGTAGCTAAATTGTGTTATTCCTTTATTTGCACTACAAGTTCCTTAAGCTATACTAAGAGGCAAAGCAAGAGCTAGCAAAGCAAGAGCTAGTAAAGCAAGAGCTAGCAAGGCGGGAGCTAGTAAGGCAAGAGCTAGCAAGGCAAGAGCTAGTAAGGCAAGAGCTAGCAAGGCAAGAGCTAGTAAGGCAAGAGCTAGTAAGGCAAGAGCTAATAAAGCAAATATATTACTATTTATAAACTTAGTTATAACTTTTGCTAATTTTTTAAATTTTACTTACTTAAATTAGTCTTTATATACTATTATTTTGTTATCTTCTCTCTTTAAAAGTATAAATATAATTTGTATTAGCAATTGCTCCTTATTACTAGTCTCGTTTACTTTAATAGTATTAAAGTCTTTAATAAAGTTGTAAATTATAATTAAAGCTATTTTTGTAACTTTATTTATTAAAATACTAGTCGCGCTAATATTAATAAAAGGAAACGCAATTAACGCGCATTCGAGATTTAAAGCTATTTATAAAGCGTTTTTATATATATAAGATAACTCGATATTTATTCGAAATCCTTAATAGTTAAGAAAATTTAGCCTTATAATATTAATAATATATTATATATTTATTATATTATAAGGGAGTATAAAGTACATATACTTTATATTACTATTATTAGAGTAAGCATCTTAAAGTTCTTTAAATAATTTATTACTAGCAAGTAGTTGCATTTAAGTATTAATAAAGTTTAAACTATTATTAAATTTGCAATAATTAAAAAGCGAGGGACTAGTCATATTAATAATTGCATTTGTAGCAAACTATATAATATCCCTTATAATTGTATTAACTTTAACTCTTTAATATAATATAATATATAAAACGTTATTTGCTTGCTTTAATAGTATAATAATAGGATATTCTTATAAAGTTACTTTAAAAAAAGTCGATAATAAAGTTAAAACTCGGAATAACTATTAAGTTTAAGCTACTTAAGTTATAATATAATAAAGGATAAAATTCAAGTATTATATATAAAGAGGGCATATAATTATAAACGTTTATAAGTATATAAAGAAGATTGCATTAATATTAGCGTAATATTTTAAGATTAAGCATTAATTTAATTAAAGGCCTCTCTTTTTCTAGATTAAGAATAATTAAAATACGCTTTTTATAATATTATTATTCTTATTACTTTGCAAATAGTAAAGGCTTTATTTATAATAATATTAAGGAATATATTTAATAAGAAATATTACTTTATCTTTAGCGCGCTAGCTATTATTTACTAGTAGCTATTTATATTAAAAGGTTATTATCCTCTTAAATTATCTTTTTAAATTATCTTTTAAATTATCTTTTAAATTATCTTTTAAATTATCTTTTAAATTATCTTTTAAATTATCTTTTAAATTATCTTTTAAATTATCCTTTAAATTATCCTTTTAAGCTACTCTTTTTTTAAGCTATCCTCTTTTTAAGCTATCTTCCTTTTAAGCTATCTTCCTCTTAAGCTATCTTCCTTTTAATTTATCTTTTTCTTAAATTACCTTTTAAGCTATTTTCCTCTTAAGCTATCCTCCTTTTAAGCTATTCTCCTTTTAAACTATCCTTTTAAGTTTCCTTTTAAATTATCCTTCTTGCCTTTTAAAGACTTTTAATAATAAATTTTAGTATATTATTTGTTAATATTTGTTAAAGTTTAGCTAAGTTGCTTAATAACTTCTTAATAAAAGTTATACCTTACAAAATTAAGCATTTTATAGCAATTAAAAAGCTCGGCGTGCTTACTTAGTAGCTCCTTTATAAATTAAAGCCTCTTTATTACAAGTTTCTTTCCTTTTAATTAGACAATTATATGCAATTACTTTGCCTTTGCTACTTGCGACAATTATAAGCCTAGTTCGCGTGTTATTTGCGCACCTCTATTAATAATAATATAAGTATAATAGTGCTTTTATAGTTAATCCCTATTATTAACTTTATTAAAAGAATATATAGCATTTTCTATTCTTATAATCCCTTTTAATCATAGCATCTCTCCCTTTAATCTTTAATATACGCCTTACCGACAAAAAGAGCTTCTTTAAGTAATATGCTAAGCTTATAATTAACTTTATATCTTATAATATATAGCACTTAGCTAACTTTAATGCTTTTAACGCTTTATACTTGCTTTTTGCTAAGCTACTTTACTATTAACAATTAATTAAATAACTAAGTAATTAAACGTTAAACGAAATACCCCTTTAATAATATAAGATATAAATAAAAGGCTAAAAGGGAAGCAAAGAAGGGAGCGCGGCTATAAGCCCCTTAATTAGCTAAATTTAAGGATATTAAAGAGGAATACTTATTTTAGCTCGAGGAGTATACTATTAAGCAAGGGAATTAGTTTATTTAAAGCTCTTTATATTAAAATATTTAAGATTAAGTATATTATATAATAAAGTTTACTTTACTTATATTATACTTTAAGTTGCTTGTTGCTTAAAAATAACTCTTCTTTTAAAATATTATATAAGCTTTGCGCAATTAATTTTAGCCTTTAAAAGATAATACTCGGGATTAAGTAAAAGAAGATTATTAGAGAATACTCGAGTATAGCAAATTTAGCTTAATTAATTTTATAATTTAGTTATAAAAAAATATTAATAAAACCTTTTTATAATATTAAATAAAATAGTTTCTTATTATAATATGTCACGAGCGCCAGATTCATAGCACGAAGTGCGTTGGTTGAATGGTCCCAATTACGACTATTCAAAGCTAAGGAAAGAAGAGGTTATTTACAAAGGATCGGTTCGTACAAATACTCGAGTTCTGCCGCTCCACACCGCCTCTGCTAGCCGCGCTAGTGCACGTGACATGGAATGCCAGAACCGTAACATAATACAAATTTCTTAAGCAATAAATTAAGTGTAAAGTTAGCTAAAATAAGTTAGCAAATTTATATATATATTTTATTAGCTATAATAAAATTAAATAGTTAAAATTTAAACTATTTTATAATAAATATTATAATATCGGCTAATAAGAGCTTTCTCTTATTAAAATTCGATAATAAATTGCAATTTAAAGCTTTACTAAGTTTTTAGATTTATTAATTATAAAGTAAAGTAAAATTTTGCTTTAAATTTAATTAATCCTTAAAAGTATCCTTTAAAAACCTTTATTAATAATATATTTAACTTGCTATAATTAGCACTTATATTTGCTTTATATATTATTTTTAAAAGCTATAAGCAAATTAGCTTCTTTTAAATTGTAAAGTAAATCCTCGAAAACTTTTTAAAGTAATAAAAAGTAAAGTAACAAGTAATATTAATAGCGTTTTATACTAGCAAGTTAATTAAATTATTTATAATTAATAAAGAAGACTTTTTGTGCTATAAAGCTAAGGCGCTCGAGTTGCTTAAAGATTAGTAACAAAAATTACAAGTTATATCTTATATAAAGAAACACTTTTAAAAGAAAGGGAAGCCGACTAATTAAGCTATATATAAGGAGTTTAAAACTAAAGTTATAAATATATAACTTAAATTAAATACTTTTAATTAAAAGCTTTTTATATTTAAGGTTAAATTAAACTAGTTTAAGAGAATAGTTTAAAAGGAGGGCAATTTAAGAGGAGGATAGTTTTAGAGGATAAATTTAAAAAATAGTTTTAAAAGATAATTTAAAGGGCAATTTAAAAGGGCAATTTAAGAAGGCAATTTAGGAGGGCAATTTCGGAGGATAGTTTCGGAGGATAATTTAAGAGAATAGTTTAAAAGGATAATTTAAAAGGATAATTTAAAAGGATAGTTTAAACTTTAAAATTGCCTCTTAAAATTGTCTATTATAATAGCTACTTAAAATACCTTGCTTCCCGAAACTTTTTAAATGCAAAATAGTAATAGCGTAATCCTTTACCTTTATATTAATAACGGCCTCTTTTAAGTATATATTAATAATAATACTATTAGCAAGCTCCTTCTTTACTATAACACTTTATCTTATATATGCTATAACATATATCCTTTTAACTTATAATTTTATAACTAACTTCGATTTACTAACTTTATGCTTATATAAGATAAGCTAAGGGCAAATTTATTATAAGGAGTGTTAAAAGGTTTTAAAAAGCTTAAGTAGCCTTATAAGGTATAAGTTTAAACGGCTAATTAAAGTTTATAAGTGTAAAACGCAATAGCAAGATATGCGCTATAAAGAAAGAAAATACTATTTATAGTTAAGGCTATTAATATAGCAAAGAAATAATATTTAATAGTCGGATATAATTATTTATAAAAATTATATTTTAATAAACTTTAATAAGGGGGAATTTCTTAGATTTTTAGCTTATAATATTAAAGGGTAAAGTGCAAAGTATATTTATTAGCCCTTTATCTTCTATATTTTTTTATATAATCCTTATAAACTTGCAAATAATAGCCTTTAATAATACTTTTAAAGAACTTTATTATAAATAAGCTTATTAATAATATATTAGAAGCAAACTTATAAGACAAATACGCTTAAGATATAATATATATTAAGTATATTATAACTAAGATATTAAAAACCTTTAGCGCAACTTAGCTTATATAATTTAAAAAAAAGGGAAAGCAAATGCTTTATTAAGCAAATTATTATATTAGATAAAATTAGGCTTAAAGAAACGCTAATAGCTATTTTGCAAATAAATAAAAAAAACCCTTAATAGCCTTTTATATTTAAGTATAATTAAAGCCTAATATCTTAGTTCTCGAGGGCCTAATATAATAAGTAAAGCATTAAAGAGTTTTTTAAGGACTTAAAGTTTGCAATAATAGCGCAAGAATAACTAAAAGCAATTAAAATATATAATAATTTAATATAAGCTATATATGATATATTATATAGCATTTTAAATAGCAATTAATAATACTAGCAAACGTTTATTATATAAAGCTAAGTTAAAGGGGCAAAAGTATAAATATATATTATAATATTCCGTTTAATTTAAGCTTATTTAAAGTTCCTTTTAAGGCATTAGCCCTTCGCGTTTAAACTTATATAAGCCTTAGTAAAGAAGTATTATAATAATTAAAAGACAAGAGTATATAATAAAATGCATATAACAAATTAATAATAAAAGAAATAATTTAAGCTACTTTTAAGCGCAACAATTATACTTATATTCTTCTCTATTAACAAAACGCTAATAACACAATTATAAAGTAATTAGTCGGCTTAGCCTATTTATATAACTATTAGCAACTTTAAAAGAAGCGCTTGTCGGAAGTAAATATTACTAGCTAGTCTTTTAATTAATTTTTTGCTAATCTCGAAAAAAGTTACTAAGTCCTTTAACTAAAATATAGCATATAAAATCAAGTCCGATCTTTATTACTAATATATAAGCATTATTCTTTAATATTTGCAATATCCTTTAAAAGAATAAAATGCTAACTAATAAGATATTTAGCTTTAAAAAAACTTATAAGAACCGGCTAGCTAGTTTCTTATACTAATAGCCATATATAGCACTATTATCTTATTATTTCAAATATGCTTTATAATTATAAAGAAGTAACTCTTATAATAAAGATTAAGAAGAATAAGTAATATAATATATGTTAAGTGCTATCGAAAGAACTTTAAAACCTCTTAATATAATAGCTATTAAAAACGCACAAATAAATGCACTATTAAATGCAAATGCAAAGTAGTAAGAAAGTTAACTTAATTAACTAAGATTAAGTATATTAAATAAAATGCTTTGCTTAAAGTTATTTGTTTATAAATATTTATAAAGCAATATTTATTAATATATTATATTAACTTTAAAAGGGCATTTTTAAAGACTTTATTAACTAAATTTAGTATTTTATATAAGATTTATTTCCTAGTTAGCAAGTTATTAAAGTAAAGAAGAAGAAAGATCGCATATATAATAAATCTCTTAGCGCTATATAGCTTAATGCCCGGTTTACTATTATACCTTTATACTTTAGCTTAAAACATTTTAATTATTTTAGCTATATTTAGTAATAGACAAGTAATAAAGAGCAAGCCTTAATATAAATCCTTATTCTTGCAATTGCTTTATTCCTTTATTATAAGGCGCTATTTATATTAGCGTACGCTTAAGCCCTAGTTGACTTTATTTTATTAGTATAATATTAAATATATAACGATATTACTTCATATTATATGTCTTAAGCTCTTTTTTGTATTAATAGTATTAAGGAGGCATTTGCCAAGTATCGACTAATAAATAGCAACGACGAGGCTTATTAGAATTACTTTAAATTTTACACTTTAAAGCATTATATCGATTTTATTAAAAAGTATAATGCATTAAACAAATTTAACACTAAGTATATAAAGATAAATTATCTGCATCGGGTTAAAGACTTTTAAAATTATACTAATAAAAATATAAATTACTTTAATTAAATTGCATTATAAAATACCCGAGATATTAACTATATAGCAATAAAGGATTATTTATTACACTTCTTTAGCATATCTTTGCAAGAAGGAGCTAAGATTAAGGCGCAAGTATCTTTTATATCAACAAACCTTATTTAAAGTACAAATATTTAGCTATAAGAGTTTGCTTTAAGATATTTAATTTAAATTATATTTACTTTAGCTCGATTATAAAACTATAATTACTACTTGCGAGGCTATAAAAGCAACTAGCCTTACTAGCTTTATTAAAGCTTTAGCTATATTTGTTAAAGCGCGCCGGGCAAAGCTAGCAGGTAAATATATTAAAGATAATTTTAATAATTTATATAAAGTAGACTTTACTTGGGTATATAACTACTTAGTGCAGTTTTATCTTAGTATAAGATGCTAAAAGCGTACTAGGAAGGATAAAAGGGATAATAAAGCTAAAAAGCTAAAATTTTTAAGATATTTATTAAGTTAAAGGGGAAAAGGACTATATAATAATTTTTGCTAAGTCTAAGAGCACCCCCTTATTGCCCTTAATGCACTTGTTAACGCGCTAATATTAGAGTAGTTAATAAGGCTAAGACCCAAATAGCTATAAGCTTACCCTTTAAACGGTTAACTAGTTAAGCAAATACGCGCCTTAGTTAAAGTAATAAATATAAGCTATTAAGTCGAATCTCCTTAAGAGTTATACCTTGCATATTATATAGCCTTAGTTAATATTTACTTATTAAAAAATATAAGTATACTTAACCTAATATATAAGATAATAAAAGTATTTAAAGCTCGAGTGCTTATTATTAAAAGCCCTCGAATCTTAAAAGGATAGCAATTTTATTTACTTTTATTAGTGCTTAGAAGTGCAAATGTTATATTATTATTATTTAAAGCTAAGGCCCGGGCATTAAATATGTTTTATATTAATAATTATATTAATTAAGATTAGTATTAAGTGTTATATAAAGATGATTAAGAAAAAAAGGGTATTAAAGAGCTAGAAAGATTAAAAAGTAATATAATCTTGCTAAGTAAAAGGCTAAAAAGGGAAAGGGTTTTAAGGAGTAAATATAAATAAACTATTTATATAAAGTATAAAACTATTATTAAAAATATCTTTAAACTATAAAAATATAACAAGCAAAATTGTCTTTAAAAACGACTTTAAAATGCTATTATTAAAACTGCTTTTAAAAACGTCTTATTAGCAAAAATAACTTAAAGAAATATCTTTAAAATAATATAGCTAAAGTTAATAAACTTAATAATTTCTTTATTATATTAACTTATAATAGGATTTTCTTATTACAAGTATAAAGTATCTTGTTTTGCTTGCTAAAAAATTAGCTAATACTTCTTATTTTAAACTAACCTCCGAAACTAGCCTCCGAAACTAGCCTTCGAAACTATCCTCGAAACTAGCTTCCGAAACTAGCCTCTTAAATTGTCCTCGAAACTGGCCTCCGAAATTAGCCTTTTAAACTATCCTCGAAACTAGCCTTTAAAACTAGCCTCTTAAACTGTCCTCGAAACTAACCTCCTAAATTGGCCTTTGAAACTAGCCTCCGAAACTAGCCTCCGAAACTATCCTCGAAACTAGCCTCCGAAATTGTCCTCGAAATTAACCTCCGAAACTAGCCTCTAAAATTAACCTTAAAAACTAACCTCCGAAACTGGCCTCTTAAATTAACCTCCGAAATTGGCCTTTTAAATTAGCCTCTTAAACTAACCTCCGAAATTAACCTCTTAAACCGGCCTCTTAAACTAGCCTCTTTAACTAGCCTCTTAAATTAACTTCCGAAACTAACTTAATATACGATAACTTAATACTTTTATATAATATAAGCTAAGAACTTGCATCTTTCTTTAAGAGTTTATAAAGCTAAGATTAAGTCTTAAATTAGTAATATTATATAAAGAAGTTTTCTTTTATTAACTTTATAATTTTATTATATCTTATTATTATATCCTTTTATACTATTGCCGCGCATTATACGCTTAAATATATATATATATAAAAGGCAATAAGGACGCGTTTAATAAAGCTAAAAGGAAGATAATTTTACGCCCGAGGACGCTTGAAGTATAATAGGGAAAGGAAAGAAGAAAGGGTAAAAGGGAAGAAGAAGAAAGAGAAGAGGTTAATATCGCGCCTTTATATACGCTTATTATAATTTTAAGCTTATTTTGTCAATTTTGCTATATAAATAATTTATATAATTTTTTTATTAATTTTTTCGACTATATATATACTACTTCCTTTATTTATTATTTATTTAATATTACTAAATTTAATTAATTTATAAAAGTATCTTTAAGATAAGGCTATAATAGAATTTGACAAATTAGCTAAAGGGTTTATACTAAAACTATTGATTTTTATACAAATTTTATATAATTTAATGCTAAAATATATTATACTAAGCACTTATAGCTTAAAGCCTAGCTAATAATAGCAAGTATAGCTAATAATAGCAAGCATAGCTAATAATAGGAATTATTGCTTTTATCGGATTACTATTTTAAATAGTATTTAAATAAACTAATACTATTAAATTTTCTTGAATTTTAGTAAGTAATTACGCTAAAAGGTTTTATAATTTTAAGCTAAGTCCCTTATAAGCTTTCTTTAAGGATTATAAGCTACTTTTAAAGTATATTTACTATAATTATAAAGCTCTTATTGCTTAAGTAGCCTAAAAAACAATATAATTTAGTGTTTATACCTTATAATTGCGCCGACATTTGGTAAGCGTCGCTAAAGCTTATAGCTATAAGGCATATACGCTAAAGTTGCATTACTTTTTATTACAATTTGTCGCAATTTGTTGCAATTTGCATAATTAAGAGTAGCACACTTAAATAACTTATTCAAAAAAGCTTATTTAAATAACTAAAAGAGAATATATTAAAGCTAATACTTAAAATATTCTTTTTTAATTTTTTAATTTTTTTAATAAGTGCAGTTGTTACGGTTCTGGCATTCCATTCCATGTCACGTGGTCACGTGCACTAGCGCGGCTAGCATAGGCGGTGTGGAGCGGCAGAACTCGAGTATTTGTATA
>Ga0302221_10000810_pt1 | contig 21204 bp, 4 predicted proteins | sample II_Palsa_E2_1_FD_193517 | JGI IMG/M metagenome (GOLD analysis project Ga0302221, IMG submission 193517) | Peat permafrost microbial communities from Stordalen Mire near Abisko, Sweden - II_Palsa_E2_1 | ecosystem: Environmental > Terrestrial > Soil > Palsa > Peat permafrost | place: Sweden... | reverse complement strand
ACGAACCGATCCTTTGTAAATAACCTCTTCTTTCCTTAGCTTTGAATAGTCGTAATTGAGACCATTCAACCCACGCACTTTGTGCTATGAATCTGGCGCTCGTGACACTTGCATATAGTATATAGCTTTACAAATTTTTTAATTAATATAAAGAATAGTCGAAAAATTACTCTTTTTAAATAGACTTTAAATGCTAAATAGAGTTTTTAAAAACTTAAAGTTACTTTTATTTAAATGCTTGTTTTTATTTATTTTAACCTCTTTAAAAAGATTTATATAAAAACTAATATATTTAAGTTTACTATTATTAGCTATTTCTTTTAATAAGTTAATGCAAATACTAAAATATATAAGTATTAGCATTTTATAATATTTTAGTCCTAAAAGCTATTTAATGCTAAATGCAATTACTAAACTTATAATTTTAAGTTATTAGTAATTATAAAAGCTTTTAAATGGTAAAGATATTACTTTAAAGGTTTTAAGCATATAATTAAAGTTTTAATTAACTATAATAACTTTAAGTACTTTATAAAAATAAAGTATTTAAAGAGCTATTAAATATAATAAGCAATATACTTTGCTACTTATAATTTTAAAATCACTTACTAGAAAGGTGCTTTAAATGCTGCTAATAAGCTTAGTAAATGTCCCAACTATTAAAAGGGACTTATTAATATAACTTAGCTTTTTACCTTTTAAAATAAACTTAAAAGAAGCTTTGCTATTGCAATTTAGGGCTTAATAAGCCTTAAAAAGTCTACCTTTAATAAAGATATATTATTTTTTACAATTGCTACTATTATATAAAGAGGTTTGCTATAAATTAAGCAAATAAATTATTTTATAAATCCTTTAATTTAAAAAGAAAGTATAAGAAAGCACTTTATAAGTTTTGCTATTATAACTATAATAATAAAGCTATTTATAGCAAATTTATCTAATAGAACTTATGTTGGTATAATTAGGTTATTGGTTGGTTTTGGGATCACGTGACTACGCACTAGTCCCAATTAGGATTATCTAAATAGTGGGAGGCTTATAATACCAAAACTACAACTGGTGTTATTAGCCTTCTTTCCGAATAAGAATCATCCACCTATTACTACGCAACTTGCATATCACGATATTACGTGCTATGCTACGCGTTCCGGGTGGACCGACACTAATTAGTAGACGTATAAATTAGAAGGACCTATTTAAGTTTATTTGTATATACAATTAAAGGGACTTATTTGCGTATAATAGGCGATTCGGTAGCTTTATACGCAATTAACAATCTTGCGTCGTGATTCGACAAATATTGACTATAAGGAGGAGTATAGTAGGCGATTTAGTGGCTTTATACTCTTCTATTGCAATTATTAATAAAGGTAGTGTATAGTGGGCGATTCGGTAGCTTTATATACTATTTGCGTTGCATTTGCACCCTATTTTACGACTTTTACTCTTACTTACTTCCTTACTACGAAAACCCACGATTTAAACGACCCCTCGAGTCGATTCTTACTTACTTACAAACTTATAAATCTTAAGAGCTAGCACTTGACTGCTAAATAAAGCTAACACTTGACTATTAATATATACACACAAGGTCTTAAAGCTAAAGCTAAGACTAGAGATACTTAAGAAAACACTAAAGTTTACTAGATAACGATTAAATGGCTACTATAGTTTAAAGCGGTTTACCGTTTAAGGACGAATACTCTTAGCTCGACGCTATAAGCATACTTAACTCTAAGTCTATACTCTTAAAAGTATTATAATTTAGTATTAATATAGCGTTGGATTAGCAAGCTAAAGTTAAGAAGTAAAGATATAGCATCGACTTTAATAATTCTAATAAGGCCGAAATTAAAGAGTACACATACGCTAAACGATACTAATATTAGTCTAAATATATATATAATATCAACCTTTAAAAGCTTTTTTAAGATAACTTTAAGGACTTTATAATAAACACATTTAAGAGTATAAACCGGGCTTGTTTACAAGACTTAAGGGCTATATTACGCTATAGAGGAGTTTATATAAAACAAAATAATAAGCATATAACAATTGCTAAAGCATTTTTAGCTATTATTTAATAAAAGGAATTCTACAAATAAATTAAGGACAAAGTTAAGGAGGCTAATATAAACCTTATAGCTAGACCAATTACGTTAGTTTATATTACGCCTAAGCGTAACTTATGCCCTAAAATGCTTGCAAAAGTAAGGGCTTTACAACTTGCTACCCCCTAGCTTATATAACCTCTTACTCTATAATCGATTATAGCCCCGCAAATCGATTTGCAAAACCCTATTTTATAACTTACTAGACTTGCGACTATTCTTGCAATTATACTAGTTTTACTAGTAATATTTACTTTTACTACAACTATTTATACTACCTTACAACTATTATAGCTAATTGCTACTAATTTTGTACTTGCAAATGCTATAAACCCTATACTAGTTTACTAACCTTAGCAGCACTAACCTTAACAAAGCATAAACGCAAAGCTTATTTTAGAAGTAGCTAAATAATACGAAAATGACTAAAAGTACAATAAAACTAGCAGTCTCGATAAAAAAACTAAAGATATTTTATAACACTTGCTAGCGCAATAACATACTTGCCGAATTGTACATAAAAGCGTTCCCGATTATACTTAAGGGATTAGCATTAAACTAGTATTACAACTTGGAACTATTATAATATATATTTAAAGATATATACAATAGCCTTTATAACTTCTTCTAAGGACCCGAATTCGAGCGTCGAAGCCTTAAAAATTAAAATAAAATCACCTTAGCTAATATTATAAAGCAAAACCTAAATAAATCGACATTTGCAGCTCTTTAGCTAATAATTAGCGATTTACGCAAGATTCGTTAATGCTTATTAGTCGATTTATAAACAAATACGTTCCTTTAAAACAAAATCGTTATTGCTTACTAAGGATTGCTAGCATACCGATATGTAATAATAAACCCTTTACAAGATCTTAGTCAATTGCTAAATAAGCTCGAATTATCGATTATTATATACGAAAACGAAGTATAATAGAACCCCGAAACATTCTTTACTAATCGACAATATTATTTGAACTAAAACTATAGCTATAATAATAGTCGGAATAAGTCTTATCGATATAGATTAAGTAATAATCGCTACAACTGCAATAACTATCTAAATACTCGAAATTTATGCTTTATTTACAAGAAGCTATACTATCGTTTGTAAAAGCATACTTAAGAGGAACAAGACGCTAAGAAGGCTCGATTCAAGTCTAAGAACCTTAACTAATTCGATAACAAATCGACCACTTTTAGCAAACGTTTTAATATAAGTTATAAGCAATATATAGCTAATTTCGAGGGCGATTTTAACGACAACGATAATAACTTAAAAGACGCTTTCGGCGCTTTACTTGTCGATTATAATAATAAGAGCAATAACGACAATAAAGAGGAAGAACTTAATAATTTCTTAGCCCCCTCTTATTTTACTTTAATTAAAAGCTTCTTAGTAAAACCTTTAGCTATTTCTTATACTATTCCCTATGCTAAAGCCCTCGTGGATAACCTTAACAACTAGGCCCTTATACACTAACTTACAACCTAGTTACCCTCCAAATAAGACAATCTTATAAATAGTTTTGCAAATAGCTTTACTACTAAAAACATTAAGTCTAAGTATAACTTATGCCAATTTTACAAAGTTGTTATTAACACAAGGGCCTTAAAATATTCTATTACCGGGTTCAAACAATTCTAAGCTTTATAGCGTTATACTAATAGCGACATTACACTTAATAAAGCCACAAAAGGACGAGTAAAAGTACAATTTAGCATTAGTTTTACGTTATTTATAAGATTTATAATAGTAAAAACACTAATCGGGCAAGTAAAATTCCACATTATACATGCGAAAACTCTATTCTTACTTAGCTTAGCCGACATAAACAAGCTAAGAGTCTATTTTAACAACCTCTCTAATGTTATTATTACCCCAAATAGCGTTATACTAGTTGTTCGACGCTTTAGTTATTCCTTTTTGCTTTGGAATACTATATTACAGTTGTTTATTACAAAATCCTTTATATATAACCCTTACTATTTAACTAATATTAAATTGCAACAATTGCATTATAAGTTTAGTCATCTATCAATTGCTAAGCTCTAAAAGGTCCTAAAACAATTAAGACATAATATCGATAAACTTGTTTTAAAATACTTTACTAAGTATTACAAACATTGCCAAAAGCATAATTAATTACTAAGACAATTCAAATTTAGCCTCAAAGACGATATAGACTTTAACTATTGCATTATAATCGACGTCTTTTACATCGACGGGAAGCTAGTATTGCATATTATCGATAAAGGTACACGATATAATGCTAGCAAGTAGCTATAAAACGTTAGCGCAAAGCATACTTGGGATGCCCTTAAAGCTTACTAGATAAACACATATTTAAGCCCCCTTAATTATATTACTACTAATACTAGCAAGAACTTTATTAACAAGGAGTTTTATTAATACGCAATTGTAATAGGTACAAAAGTCAAAATTGTACTAGTTAAAGCTTATAATTTAGTAAGAATTGTCAAATACTATTATAAGTTAATACGCTAAGCATATACTATTATTACAGCTAAAATACCCAATATTAGTAAGGATATAGTATTGCAAATGGCCTTTAAAGCTATTAATGACATTATAAGACTTAATAGACTTATATTAACACTATTAGTTTATAGCGTATACCCGCGAATTACTAAATATAACCCCTTATCGGCGTCAATTGCGCAATAAGCTTTAGCTGTCAAGAAAGCTATAATAAAAGTATAAAAACTAAGAGTAAAATGCTAAGTCAACAATGCTCTTAACATGCGAAATAGACTAAATACGACTAGAACCCACAATTTACTACTTAATTCCGATGTTTTAATATAGCGCGAAAGGAATATAAGCCAATTAAGGAAGTGGGATAAACTATATAAGCTAGTTAATATAGACGGCGAATCGTGTGTTTTAAGACTTCCTTATAGTAATACAACCTTTTGCGCGACTTTAATTAAGCTATACTTCACTTTAATTACGCAAATCGAGGTAAAACCTATAAATCGGCCAGTTGATAAACCTACGATTTTGCTAATAAAGCATAGTAAAGGGCAACCCCGCAAAAACCCCGAAATTATAATATTCCTATAAAACAACAAAGACATTATCTAATTCCAAATATCTTGCTAATTAGAAGTTCTAGGACTACTAGAAAAGGGGGTTTTTAAAGTGGCAAATGACGTACTAAAAGGAGTATGCATTTTCAACTTTAAATTTGTCGATAAATTAAAGAATAAAGGTACTAAAAAAGCCTTTGCAAAATCGAGGCTTGTCGTCTAAGCATATAATAATAAGGAGAAAAGAATAGTATTAACGCAATCCCCGACTATTTAGCGTATTAGCTAGCGAATTATCCTTTATATTGCGGCTATGTAAGAGGAATTAAGGCTATACTTGCGGGACATATCGCAAGCTTATATACAATTAACAACTATATTAAATTGCGATTTTTATATTAAGCCCCCTTAAGAACTTGCATAATAATTAAACATCGAACGAAACTCTATTTTACGGGTTATAAAGCTATTATATAGTATATTAGAGGCTAGAAACTACTAGTTTAAGACTTATTACTCTTATTATATTAAAAAGCTTTTAATAGAATAGTTTATATATAATCTTTGCTTATTATATAATACTAAACCTTTTAGTATTATAAGACTATAAACCGATAATACGCTATTTGTAATAGATGCTTAATTCGCTAAGCAAGAGCAATTTTAGCTATAAAAGGCCAGATTTTTAGCTAAAAAACGCGAACGTCTTACCTTTGCCCACGATTTAAAGTTTAATAGCGGTATTATATACTTTAAAAACGATGGGATTACCCTTACGCAAGAACGCTAATGCAAAAACCTTAAGCTAATACGCAATAAGAATTCGACTATAACAAGTAGTAAAGGGATTATACGCTAAAATCTCTTTACTAAGGACTGATATGTCGCTTAACGCGCTAAAGGAGTATATATTGCGTTTGTCTACTAACTAGAAGCTGCGTACGATTTGTTAGTAGCCGCTTAAGCTATCAAATTAAATAAAAAGGATATCAAAAACCTTAATAAACGCATTTAGTAGCAAATTAAAAATGCTATTAGAGGACTGCGTTTTGTGAAGCTAAATAGGGAGTCTTTACAATTGCTTGTTTTTACGGATGCGTTATTTGCAAACAACAAGGATTTGTCCTCCCAAATCGGCTATATTTTAGTACTAACTAACGCAACTAGGCGCGCAAACGTATTACATTAGTCCTTTACTAAATGCAAGAGAGTTACTAGGAGCGTACTAGCTTTAGAACTATATGCAATAGCTTACGGTTTTGATATTAGAGCTTTAGTTAAGTCTATAATCGATAAGATACTAGGAATCGACTTGCCGCTAGTCCTATATACGGATTCCAAGTTATTATACGAATGCTTAGTCAAATTAGGTACTACGCAAGAGAAGCGCCTTATAATCGATATTATATGCCTCCGCTAAGCGTACAAACGTAAAGAGATCGCGGAAGTCAAATAGATTAAGGGTAATTCGAATCTTGCGGATGCTATAACGAAATTGAAGCCGAAATCGAACTCTATAAATGCCACAAATGCCCTTAAAACCCTTATTAATACGAATACTATACAATTAGAAGTGGAAGAATAAGTAAAACGTGGATAAGGGCATATTATTAGTATAGAAGGAGCATACGAATGCAATAGGGGCGAGCATACACATGGCATATGGGGTAAATAGAAGGATATGAATAAAGGGACATAAGTGGCTTAGGCCGAATTAGGCAACTTGTATACATATAGAGGAAATAGCGTTTTTGAGCACTTTTTAAAGTAGCTCTAGTGTTGGTATAATTAAGTTATTAGTTAGTTTTAGGATCACGTGACTACGCACTAGTCCCAATTAGGATTAGCTAAATAGTGGGAGGCCCACAACACCAAAACTACAACTGGTGTTATTGGCCTTCCTTCCGAATAAGAATCATCCACCTACTACTACGCAACTTGCATATCACGATATTACGTGCTGTGCTACGCGTTCCGGGTGGACCGACAACTTATAACTTTATATCTTTTTCTTAAGTTATGAAATTAAGTAATTGCAAGCATTTAATTTTATATTTATAAATATATATTACTATTAAAAGGGCAATAGCATTAGCCCCTTTTACAAAGCCCCTTTTAGATATTATTAAAGTAGCTTAATAAAATAATAAATAATGCAAGTTTATTATTGCTAAAAGGCTTAGCAAATATAATATAAACAAAGAGGTTATATAAATAGTAAATAACTTAAAGCTATTTTAATAATATAAGAGAATTTATATTTCTAATAACTTTGCTTTATATACAAAAGTTATAAAACTTTATTATAATAACCTTTTAATAAGCTATTATAAAGTTAACAAGACACTTAAACTCTTTTGTAAAACTTATTACTAAAAATAACTAAATAATATTATATATACTTATTATAAAGAATATAATATTTATTAAAGAGTTAAGGTTAAAAGGCATATGCTATATAATTTACTTGGTAGTTTATTATAGCTATTAAAGCTTTAAAGCAAGATCTTTATAAATTTTATTATTAAGTTATTAGTATACAAAAACCTTATAAGCAATCTTGCTTTTAATGCTATTTTAATAGTAGTTAATTAATATTTAAAGATAGCTAAGTATATTATATGCTATAAAACTATTAACTCTTTAAAGCTTGCTAAAATTTTGTAAAAATAAGTCTTTTTAATCTTTATTACACTTAATAAAATAGTTTTTAATAAAGGAATAGTATTTGTTAGCAAATTCTAGTTTATACTTTGCTTTTATATGCTTTATAAGTAGCATTTAAGTATTATTTTTTATCTTTAAACTAATAAACAAATAAAATACTAAAATTAAGCTTTAAAATACTATTTAAAGGCTTATTGTAATGCAAATAAGAACAACTAGTGCAATAAGCTATCTTTTGCAAAATTTGTATATAATAGCTTAAAATATCAAGTTTTGTAAAATATACTATTTTATATATATTATAGTTATTACTTTTAATTATTATAAAATCTTAAAGGCAAGATTTAAGGAGAGGTATTAGCTATATGTAAGAGGCTTGAAGTTTTATATAAAAAGCGGAAAAAGCTTTAAAAACTTTAATATTAAGTGTAAAATAATTAAGAAAGCTATTATAATAAGCACTAGTTAAATAAGCACTTCTCTTTAAAAGATTAAATAATACTATTAATAAAGAATATTAAGCTAAAGGCAAAGAAGCTTGCCCCGAAGTATATTTGTTAGTATAGCCAAGTGATCCGAATGTGTGACACATAATAGTACCCCAAAAGTAATATATTTAATAAGTCTATAATGTGTGCCCCTTGTTGAATAGGGACTGCTACATATATATAAAGAGCGTAAGAAGTAAAATAGTACACGCTAAGCAAGTGCCGATTTGTACAAGTTATGCAAAACCCGAATAGGCCGAGTATAACTATATAAGTCGTATATATCCCACTTATAGATAAAAGTGGGATATATTAAATGCATCGGGCCCGCGCGTATAAAGGATTTAAATTAGAGCCCGAAAAGCAAGCTTGCTAAAACCCGAAAGTAAGATTAAGAATAGGGCTGGTAGTTAAGCCGTATAAGAATAGAAGTAAATGCTATATTAAGGGTAAATGTAATATATGTTCCGATATTAGTAACCTTTTCTTCTTGTATAAAACGCACTCGAATTAAATGTAAACTGCGCTTAAATAATCCTAAAACGAGTAAGGTAAAACTAGTAAATTAAGCTATAAAACGAGTAAGTAAATCAAATAAATCAAATAAACTAAAAACAAGTAAACTTGAAAGTAACACGTGACTATTATTGCCTCATTTGTTAGGCTGCTTTAAGAGGGGGAATTCCCCCTCTTAGAGTAGCTTTAAACTTAAAGTATTTACCTTATTACGTGTCTTAGCTTAAAAGCCTTTAATTGCATTATTTGCTCTCTTTACTTATCCTTTAACCTGTATATTTAATTAATTTGTATCGATAAACCTCTTTAAAGCCTTATTCGGAGTCCCTTTAATTATAGCGTCTATTAGGTTATCTTAGCCGTTAATTTATTATATTTTTGTAAGTTCTCTCCGTTTATACAATTATCGTATAGCTATAATATCGATTATTAACCTCTTCTCTTTAATAGTTCCGAGCTTAACGAGGCATTCGTATAATAAATAAGAATTAGTATAAATAATAATCGGGGTTAAAAGTAATCTTAGTTAATTAGTAATTATTTTAATAGTAGTATTAATAGTAATAGCTATATTAATACTTTTTACTATTTTGTATACCTCTAATACAAGTATACTTCTAATAACCCGTTTGCTCTTTATATTGCTATAATAAACTAAGTTGCTTTATAATATAAATAAGTTTAATATTATACTTGTAATTTCGTTTATAAGGATAATTTTATATCTAATTTAAGAGCTTAAATCTTTGTTATTTGCAAATGATTTGTCGATAAATATAAATAGTTTTGTATAATTTAAATTGAGATTTATGTATTTAATTCCTTATTTTAAGTTACTCAATTGCTATTATAGTCGTTTATTTAGTATTGCTATATCTTTTTTAGTTAGTTTTTAGTGCTAAGCTATAATAGACAAGTCGAAAATAGCTTCTAGTTAGTAGATTGTTATAATGTATGCTTTATAGGCTTATTGCTCCTTATATTAGTCGTTCCGGGTAAGTAATTTTGCGTCGATTAGCTCAATTTTCTTGCTTTGCCCTTTTTGCACTAATAAGATCGACTCCCCTTCTTGCCGGAGGACACACTTATTAAAAATTAATAGTATATTAAGTGACAATTGCTTTATTAGTTTTATAATAATATTTGCCTTTACTAGCTCCTCGTATTTTAAGGCCTTAAATCTGCTATTTCCTAAGATTAGGGTGTCGTTTGTTTATATTTTAACTAATCCGAAAGCATTTGCTATTGTTATTAAAAGGCAAGGATTATATAATAAGGTCGTTATATATAGCTTACTAATAGGTTTTAGCTTTTAATACCTTATATAATAGTTTTTATATAACTATAATTATTTTAAGTAAGAATTAAGCTTTAAGTTCCTTAAGTAAATGCGCTAAGACTTGTCGATTTAAGAATGTTATAAATTAGACATATGCTTAAGTGACGTCCCGGAAAAACAAGTTAATATCTATTTTTACAAGTAATAGTGCAAGTGCTATAATTAGCCTTTAGCTTACTTGTTAAATCGTGGGTAATTGTGTTAAAATTACTTCTTTGCTTTTATCGTTATATGCTTAAATTACTAATTGTAATTTCTTATATAATAAGTTAATTAACTTCCCCTTAACTTCGTTTACTAGTCTAAAATTAAAAATTTTGCCTTTATAAACCTTAAGATTATATAAAATAAACTTAAAAATATCCCTTGCAATTAAGGCCTCGATTTCTTGCTTTTGTAAAGCTTAAAATAGTAGTTTAAGTGTAATAATTACCCTTTATTTCCTTAATTAAAGTAAAAGTTGTAAGTCGGCCTCCTCTTTCTTACTATTAAAAACCTTTAAGTTTTCTTTGTACTAGTAAAAAAGAATTTCGACAACTAGCCTTATAGCTCGAGTAATAGTTGCTAAGTCCTTTATTTTATTATTAACCCTTGCCGGGTTTATTAAATCGTAAGTTAAAACGGCTTAATTACTTGAATTATTTATAATAATTATAAGTATTTTTGCTTTAATTAAATCGAGTAGCAAATCCGCATAAAATAGCTTTATAACTATAGACCGAAAATTAGTTAGTTTATATAATATTTAAATTGTATAAGTTTTGCTATTTATTGCAATTAATTTATATAAGCCCTTTTATCCCTTATTTTCGCGCTATACTTATATATCGGATTAAAGTAATAAATCGTGCATTTTATTTATAACTAGCCTGTTTTTAGCAATAAGTGCCTCTTAAACTTAGCGTTCCGCGTAAAATTGTCGTACTTCCTTTATTATTATACGAATTGCTTTTACTCTCTTAATAATTATCGGTATAAGAGGGTCTTAGTTTATAATTTTAAGATATAATTTAAAAATAAGAAGCGTAAGTATAAGCTTATCCGGTCTTATAGTATCGTTTATAGCCTTTATTGCAATTTGCAAAATTACCTCTTTATTGAGCTTTTTATTTTGCAATTCTTTTTATAAGATTTTATATAAATGCTTTAATAGTGTATAATATTATTTAACTTTGCTAATGCTATTATAAGCTTTAACTAGTACTTCCTTTACTTTAATAGCTAATAATTTTATATATTACCGGAATTTTATTAATAAGAAGTTCTTTTTAATATTATATACTAAGTAATTAAGTAGACTTTAATATATGTTAATTTAGCATAATTATATAATATCTTATGCTATTTTTACTAATATATCCTTTAAAAACTGTATAGTATTAAATGCTATAGCTTTATTAACAGCTTAAAGCATTAGTTTACCGTTTAAGTAAAGCATATTAATTATAATTAAATAGTTAAAATTGTAGTTATCCTTAAAAGTAAACTTAAATCGGCTGGGTAATTTCGTATATAATTAATAACTCTTATAATACTTTATTAATTGTTCGACTATATGTTAATTAATGCTTGCATATCTAGCCCTTTTTAATACTTTTACTAGTCTTTGTATAAATAAGTATTTAAAACGGCGGTAAAGTTGCTTTAGCTTTATTTTTATTAAGTGACTATATACTATAGCTTCTTCCTTCTAGTATAAGAGCATTTATAAATAACCTTATTTTTGTATAATTAGCATAGTCTTCTTGCCTTAAATTAAAACGTTAGTAAGATTATTTAATTTAACTCTTATTTTATCTATATCTTAAATGTAATACAAGAATAGTATATTTGCTAGTATAATATAAAATGTAATCGGTTTAAGTAATATATTTATAATAATCGTTCCTTATATAGTCGCCGATCCTTTGCTAAATTAAATATAATAATTTCTAATATTTATATAATCGATTTTAATTATCGGGTCGAGCTTTTATAGTGCTAAGACTTGAGGCTCCCTTATAGTTAATACGCTTAATATATCGCTATCGGGCATAATTTCTTAAAATACGCTTAAAGAATAATAATCTTTAAATATAAAAACTAATATTTCTAAGGGTTAAGTGAAAATGTCTTTTATAATAATTGCATATATAAACGGCTAGTTATTTAAAGTTATTATTGCCTTTAATTTATTAATTTTACTAAATTCGGTAAAGAATTACTTTACTTTATATAATAATTCGTGCATTTTTAGCGACGTAATCTACTATAAGTCGTGCAATTGCAATAAATCGTTTAACTTGTTATTATCGCTCGGGGTTCCTTCGAACTTTAATATAAAACCTTAAAAATCCTTATTTAATGCATTTATAATAAATTGCTAATATACCTTCTTTTTCTCCTTATCCGTATACTTTATAAACTAATATCCTAGTCGTTTGCAAACAAAGCACTTCTTTATATAATCCTTTATAATTTGGTTGTAATTTATAAAACAACTTGCAAAATGTCCTAAAAACTACTTTATAAAACGTCCCCGGGAACGGCCCGCAAAACGGCTATAGTTACTATAGTCGTTTCCCCTCTTATTACGCCCGCGACCTTTATACGTTCGGTCGGTCTAGTATTGCGTAAGTTTATATAAATTATCTAAATTATCCCTTTAATAATATGCCAGATAATCTTTAAGCTCTTTCTCTCGTATAAACTACCCTATTACTAAGCGTAGCTTTACGCATACTCCTTTAAAGGTCGATGCCGGTTTAAATAGTGCAAGTCGGCATTTTAAAATGCTATTATATGCGTTAATTACTTAGTTTTTAAGGTTATACTCGTTTTAGTACTTTGCTAATAGTCCTTGCTAAGCTATATATAAGGTGTTAAAGAGCACTTTTAAGCATTTGGGCTAAGTCTTTTAGGGTATTTTATTATAATATAATAAAGTATCGTTCTTCTCTATTTTATAAAGTACTTTTAGTAGCGTTCCTTTATCTTAAAGTAAGTCTTAGTTATTTTTACTATAGTAGTAAAATCGTATAATTGTCTAGATATTTTATTGTAATAAAATAAACTAGCTTGCCCTTTTAGTATAATCGAAAATACTAAGTAAAATTGTGTCTTTGCTAGCTTAACTTTCGTATAGCAGTTATAAAACACTTAAAGTTTAACGTCTAAAATGTTATACTCTTCTTTATTATATTTCTTGTTATTACTTGTATAGATTTTTATTATATTTACAAGTAGACGAGGCTAGCTCGTCTAATTAAGTAAATTGTATAAAATAGCTAGCTTTAGTCGTATAACTAGAGATAGTAAACCTTATCTTAGCAAAGGGTGTAAGTTATTGCTAAACTGTTTATACGGCTATATTAGCGGACGTGGTATTTCGTCCTTAGCAGGCTATCTTAGTAGCGTATAGCTTAGTGTTTGTTTAAGAGGTTCTATACGCTTAAGGGGTTTTATATAGCGTATAGCGGACTAGTCTTGCTCGATAGTAGCTTGCAAGGCCTAGTTTTATTCGAGAGTTATATACCCTTTTGCTATACGTGGTAGTTAATATGCTAGATTTAGCTTTAATTTGAAGTTTATATTTAATTCGAGTACTTCTTAGATTTTACCCTTTATTTATTTATGCTATATCTCTTTTGCAAGGATAGCGTATATAGCTTTGGCAAAAGAGATTAATCTAGCTTGCCTTTTAACTTATACTTTATGCGTAAGTAAATATGTACGGAGTTCCTTTATGAGCCCTCGATTAGCTTGCTCGAGCATTTCTAATGTCCATCCCTCTAAGGCCTCCCGAATCTCCTCAGTGTTGGTATAGCCAGGTGATCCGAATGTGTGACACACAATAGTACCTCAAAAGTGATATATTTAATAAGTCTGTAATCTGTGCCCCTTGTTAAATAGGGACTACTACATACATATAAGGAGCGTAAGAAGTAAAATAGTATACGCTAAGCAAGTGCCGATTCGTACGAGTTATGCAAAACCCGAACGGGCCGAGTATAACTATACGAGTCGTGTATATCCTACTTATAGATAGAAGTAGGATATACTAAATGCATCGGGCCCGCGCGTACAAAGGATTTAAACTAAGGCCCGAAAAGCAAGCCCGCTAGAACCCGAAAGTAAGATCAAGAACAGGGCCGGCAATTAGGCCGTACAAGAATAGAAGTAAATGCCATACTAGGGGTAAATGCAATATATGTTCCGACAATATTAAACCTTTTAAAATCTTATTGTCACGAGCGCCAGATTCATAGCACGAAGTGCGTTGGTTAAATGGTCCCAATTACGACTATTCAAAGCTAAGGAAAGAAGAAGTTATTTACAAGGTTCGGTTCGTATATAAATACCGAGTTCTGCCACTCCACACCGCCTGCGCTAGCCGCGCTAGTGCACGTGACCACGTGACATGGAATGGAATGCCAGAACCGTAACACTTATAATATATTAAAGAATTAATATATAAGTTAAAGCTACTAATATTATATAATTGTCTTTATCTAATATTTTATATTTCTCTTTTTAAAGAGTATATGGCTAAAAAGGGTTAAAAACCTTACTTATACTCCTTTAAAGAGCTTTTAAAACTATTAGATAATAATAAAGAGCAAAAATAGGAAATTAAAGCTATTATTAATTATTAAAATAGCAAGAAAAACTAGACGTATCTAATTAAATAGAAGTATTAGCTTAATAATTATAATATTTAATTACTAGCTTACTTTAACCTTTAAAACTTTAAAAAAACTCTTAAAATTATATAACAAAAATTATAAATTAAACTTGGCATTAGCTAAATTACCTCTTAAAAAGTAATTAAAAAAGAAGAGAAGTTTTAGCAAACCCTAAAAAGGCTTATAATAAGAGATGCTCTTTTTTTAGTTTTTTATATAAATAGTTTTTTTAAAGTTTTATTAAAGCTTATTAAATTAAATGCTAAACTTAAAAGTTACTTGGAATAAAAGATAAAGTATAATAAAAGTTTATTATATATAATCTTGCTATAAGTATCTTTATATAATTATGTGATATTTAAAGCTTAAAACCAAATACTTAAAAACTTTAAAATAATACCTTTAATTAGGATAATATAAAGGTAAAATAGCAATAGATATGCTTAAGCACTTGCTTATCCTTATTAAAAGCAATTACATATTAAAAGAAGTTAGTTTTTGGACTTTTATAAAAGGTTTTAATAAATTTACTACAATTATATATGCCTTTTAAAAGAGCTAAATCTCTAAAGTTAGCTCCTTTACTATTAAAAGCATTATAATATTAGCAAAAGAGGCACTTGTAATAAAATTGTCCTTTTAAGCAATAATAATATTAGCAATTAACTTTATACTTTAAATATATATATTTTAATATTCTTAGATTAAGATTAGCATTATTCTTTTAAAGGTTAAAAAAACTTACTTGTAAAGCTTTTTAGAAGTCTTTATCTTTCAAGTTCTTAATGCGCAAAAAGGAATTTATTAACTTTATTTTTTGCTAAAAGTATTTAAAGTTTTAAATATTATTAAAAGCATTATAGTCGAATTTTGTAATTTAAAGATTATAGTCATCTTTCTCTTTAGCAAGAGATTTTTAATTAAAGTAATTTTAAAGCTATATAATAAAGATAATAATAATATTTTTTTAAGCATAGCAAGCTTTATAAAAGTAACTAGAAATTTAAAAGTATATATTAGTCTTATAATATAAATTAGGAATATTAAGCATACTTTCTTGCAACTTGTTTTACCTTTATTATAATGCTTGTAGTTTTTCTTTTTAAATAAAGTTAAATATTTAATCTTTGAATTAATAATTATATACTTAAAGCATTTAAGATAGCAACTTAATTAAGGCTAAAAGTTAGCAAGGTTAGCCTTGCACTTCTTAGGGGGTGCTATAATAGACTAGAAACCTAATATAAATATAATAATATAAAGGTAAAGCTTTTAATAAATTGTGCAAATAAGTTAAAAAGGGGATAACAAAAAATAAGGCAAATATTATTGTTTAGTGTTGTTTTAAGAAGAAGTAAAAGCATTAATTAAAAGCTTAAAGGGCTTAAAGAAATCGGTTATTAAGCTATATAAAGGAATTATTCCAAATTTGATACTAATCTATTTCTAGAAGCAACTAGTGCGCTTGCCCTTCAAGTGCTTACTTTTTAAAAGCCTTTTTATTACTTCTTATACAAATTTAATAGTTATATATATAATATAAATATTAATTCTTGCTTTCTTTTAAAAATATATATTATAGTTTTAAAGATTTAAGATTAATATATAAAAAAGCAATAAGCTAAGCTGTTTTTTTACTATTCTTTAATTTTTTAAATTAATTAATTATATACTTGTATAGCTTATATTATACAAGTTTCAACTAATTATATTGCATGCTATATGCTATTTATTTATAGCAATTATATAATACTTGTATTATATTATTACTCTTTTTAATAAAACTTATTTTAAAGACTTTAATTAAATAATTTTAGGGGCAAGATTTTAAGAGGGAGTATACTTATAATATATAAGAAGTTAGCTATATATATAAGGCTAGTAATATTAAAGATCAAGTGACTTGTAAGTACTAAAACTTCTAAAGTAATATTTAGTTTATAGTAAAAGAATATTTAACTTGTCTTATATCTTTATAAGCTATAAGCTTTAAAGATATTCACTTGCACTTGCTAAAGGGGCAAAGATTAGTTTTATATTAAATATACTCTTTAAAATCCACTAAATTATTCACATTGCCTTATTGCTTACTAATAACATCCTTATATTATATAAGTTTTAATAAGAGTAAATGTTTGCTATCTCGAAAAAATCGACTAGTCCACAACTAGAAGCACTATTTTAAGCACTATAAGCTTCTAAATATGTAAAATAAAAAGAAGAATCGAGGAAAAGGCCTCTTCTTTAAAGTGCAAGTCCTTTGTTATATAAAAGTGAAAGTGGGTTAATTTGCATACAAAAAAGTTTTTTATAATATATTTGCTTAAAAAAACCCAATTATAATACTAAAAAACAAAGGATTTGAAGTAAATATACATAGCTTTAAAGACTTAACTAAATCAAGGAATAAATTAAGGGTTTTTAAGGGTAAAGGAAATGCAAAAAGCAAATACAAGTTAGTTTTATTCCTCTTATATTTATTGCTTGTCCCAAGCAAGTAAAAGTAGGGTAAGTAAGGGTTTTAAGTAAAAGAAAACGCAAGTATAAGTTAAAAGTAAACAAAAGTAATGTAAACTTTATATATAACAAAGGAAATAAGTAAAAAAAGCTCAAATAACTAAATATAAAAGCAAAAAGCAACTAAAAGCTAAAATAAAAAAAGAATATAGTTTTTAAGTTCTTTTGCCCATGCTTTAGTAATTATAGCTATAATTTTATTATTATTATTATTATTATTATTATTATTATTATTCCTTTTAATTGCAGTTAAATAAAGGGCTTTATCTAGTATTTTTGTTATTGTTAGTCTTTTAATTATATTATCATCTTATAATTAACGCTTTTAGCATAGCTTTAATATTATTTGCAACTTAAACTAGCTTTTGCTAATTAATTGCATTTGCAAACTATAGTTGCCAACCAAGTCCTAGTTTAAGTAAAGTTTAATTTTAAGTAATATAGTCCTTTTTAAGTTATTCTTGTGTTTTAAGGCGCGTGTAAATTGAAATCAAAGGATTAAAAGCTATATATTTATAGTTAATAATAGCTTTTACTCTTAATCCTTATCTTTACTTGCTAATCTAGCTTTATTCTAGTTATTATCAAAATAGATATACTTCCCTTTTTTAAATTTAAGGAGTTTTAGAACTTATATTACAATTTTAGTATCTTTTTCGATTTTTTAAGTAATTTTAGCATAAAACTCTATAATAGCTTCCTTTTCTAGTTTTATATTAGTCCGGAATTCGACTTCTTTAAAAGCAAGCTCTTATACTTTATCTTTATAAAAATATTAATACTAATTTCTCTTAACAAACTGCTTTAGTTAATTTCTTATATATATATAATATAAGAGAGTTTTATCCAATTTTTCTAGTATATAAGTTCCCTTTAGCTAATTAGCCTCCTTAACTTTATATAGTCTTAGCTACTAGTATAAAAGCTTAATGTTTTTAGACTTGTCTTAATTAATGTTTTTAATATTATATACTAAAACAAGATCTTTAGCTTAAATTAGTTTCTTACAAATCTAGTGCTTAATATTAAAGTTAGCTTTGTCCTTAGCATATTATCAAGTCTTTTGTAACTTAAACTCTTTAATATCTTTATGATACATCTAAATCTGCTATATATAAAGCTATAATAAAGTCGATTAATTATAAACTTTATCTTATTTAAAAGTCTTTTATATAAGATAACAAGTTTCTATTAAAAGCACTACCTCTTTACTATAAACTATATAAAAAGGAGTAAAGCTTATAAAGCTATATATTATAATTTTGTTTGTAAAAAGCGCTTAAAATAAAACATCAAGAAAAAAAAAACTTGATAACAATTTTTCGCTTAAGAGCACGTGCTATTGGCACTTGCTTGGTGCTATTAGTAGCTGCTTAGCAGTCAATTGGCAAGTGAGGCAATTAATTAGCAATTAAGGACTAGTTTTAGAAGGCAGTTTTAGAGGGCACTTTTAAGGACAGTTTTAGAGGGCACTTTTAAGGATAGTTTAAGAGGACAGTTTAAGGGAGGCCAGTTTTGGAGGCCAGTTTTAGAGGACAGTTTAGAACAAGCCCGAGAATTGGGTTATATAGCATACAATACAAAAACGGGCTAGCAGTTGTGCTATCCCTTCGTCTAGTGAAACATGCTTACACCAAGCATCTATAGCTAAATACTCTCCCCCCCCGGAACAAAGGGCAGACCCACAGTGGAAATAAGGGTCGTCTAGCTAATTAGAGGGCTAAAAGCTTCTCGAAAGCAAATCGGAGAAATTCTTTTTTCTGCCCTTTATTCCGGGGGGGGGAGTAATACGTGTTTGCTCGCCGATTTTTACTATAATGCTTAGCGTAAGCATGTCTCATTAAACAAAGGGATAAGCGGCACAAGTAAAAGGTGGCGCTTTTATTTATATTATAATAGCTGCTTACCCTTTTTTACTAGCAAAATTAAAGCTTAGCCGCTTATACGCACTTTTAAAAGGCCTTAGAAGTGCGCACAAGCGGCCTTATAATAGCTGCTTACCCTTCTTTACTAGCAAAATTAAAGTTTTTTTATAATTTCCTCGTTTCCTCGTTTCCTTGTTTCCTCGTTTCCTTGTTTCCTCGTTTCCTTGTTTCCTCGTTTCCTTGTTTCCTCGTTTCCTTGTTTCCTCGTTTCCTCTTTTCCTTCTCTTTATCCAACATCTCTTTGTCTAACATCTCTTTGTCTAACATCTCTTTGTCTAATATCTCTTTATCTAATATCTTAAAGAGTTTTAGTAAGGCATTTTAGAGGGCAGCTTAAGTTTCGGGGCCACTTTTGTAAAGCGTTTTAGCAAGGAGTTTTAGCAAGGCATTTTGGAGGGCAGCTTAGGTTTCGGGGCCACTTTTGTAAAGCGTTTTAGCAAGGAGTTTTGGTAAGGCATTTTAGAGGGCAGCTTAGGTTTCGGGGCCACTTTTGTAAGGCGTTTTGGCAAAGAGTTTTGGCAAAGCATTTTAGTAAAGCAGCTTATATAAAGTTATTTTTATAATATTAAGATAGTTTTCTAAATTATTTCTATATAAGCTTTTGTAAAAGATATAACTAAATTAAAACTTGTAATAATTAGCATTAGCAAGATAGTTACTATTTGTGCATATAGCTTGATTAGTGCTAATAGCAATCAATTAGCACTTAATGTCGAAAATTTGGTGCTAAATTTTTAGATATGCAAAAATGGTGCGGTTAGCACATCTTTGGCACTGTTGGCACATCGTTGGCACTATTAGCAAGTCGTTGGCACGTTTTTTTTTTCTTGATAAAGCAAGTGGTTAGTTTTGCAATTTACTTTGCAAATAATACTCAACTAGATACTAGCTATACTATTAGCCAACTAGCTTGATTTATATCAAATCTTAAAGCTATACACTTTACATTTGCTAAACAATTGCTATAATACCTTAATAGAATATATATAATTGGAATTGTATATTTAAGACCAATTTAAGGTTTATAGTACTAGATATACTCTAATTTTATATAAAGAACAAAAAACAACAAGGTCTCTTTTTATAGCTATGTAGTTGTATAATATAAGGGCGTGGTATTATAGATGTCTTAACGCCAAAAGTTGACTGCGCAAAGCTTGATAAAAGCTGAAATTATAGCTGCAAATGAGGGTGCAAAGGAAGTAGCTTAGCTAGAGAAAATCACTAAAGACCTTAATAAAGCTGACAGCAATGCAATACTGATCTTATAATGCAATAACCTTAGCGGAATCGATTTGATAAAGGATATAAAGCATTATAATAAGGCAAAGCACATTAAAATCAAATATTTGTATATACAAAACAATATAATGCAAAGGAATAAGTTGCAAATTGAGCATATTCCTAGTACAAAGCAAATAGCTAACATCTTTACAAAGCAACTACTAATTGATAAATACCGAAAACACTGCATATCAATGGGATTAGATGTTGGAATAGCCTTATAAGCTAGATATTAGTACTCTTATACTGCAATTTAGGAGCTAGAATGCCCTAAAGAGGTGCTAAACTCTTACAAGAGAGTAAGCATCTAAAGCTAGCCTGGAATAGTGGATTTTGCAAGAGTTAATGAGGCTAATAAATTGTATAATAGATACGGGAATAGCTTTATTATTTCTTCATTTGGGAGTATAGTGAATGGTGCTTATAGTGGATATACTCAGCATAGGGGCGTATTAGAATTTGGGGTCCTTTTAGGGTGCTAAGTTATCTAGGAACCTTATAATTGCACTTTAGTGTACCGGTCGCACTATGCAACTTATGCATAATAGCCTTAATACAATTCCATCAATTGTACCATTGTTTAGTGCATTTCCATCGATATTTACATCATTCTGTCCTTCCGCAAGCTCGTAATCT
>Ga0302221_10000808_pt1 | contig 21235 bp, 4 predicted proteins | sample II_Palsa_E2_1_FD_193517 | JGI IMG/M metagenome (GOLD analysis project Ga0302221, IMG submission 193517) | Peat permafrost microbial communities from Stordalen Mire near Abisko, Sweden - II_Palsa_E2_1 | ecosystem: Environmental > Terrestrial > Soil > Palsa > Peat permafrost | place: Sweden... | reverse complement strand
TAATAACTAGAACTTAATGCTATAGCACTTTATTATATTTTGAAAAAGGTCTAATAAAATCAATTTCCTAAAGCTATATAAGGGAATCTATAAAGACTGTCACGAGCGCCAGATTCATAGCACAAAGTGCGTGGGCTGAATGGTCTCAATTACGACTATTCAAAGCTAAGGAGAGAAGAGGTTATTTGCAAAGGATCGGTTCGTACAAATACTCGGGTTCTGCCGCTCTACACTGCCAGTAGTCGCGCTAGTGCACGTGACCACGTAACATGGAATGCCGGAACTGTAACATTACCCCCCCCTTTCGAAAAAGCTCGTCCTCGAGCTTCGTAGTCTGTAATCGTACAACAGAATTTTGTAGATCCTTTGCAATTCCTTCCTAAAAAAAAGCAGTTGCAGTTCTATACGGTCACCTGATGACTGCCTCATATGTCAGGCCGCCCCTAGAGGGGGAATTCCCTCTCCCACGGCAGCCTTAGTTCTCAGGCCCAAAACCTTAGTTCCTTAACTTAATTCCTCTAAATTATCATCCTCCCTAGCCTTAGGGAACTTATCCTTTTGCGCGCATTCTAGCTAGTAAGCTAGGTTCCTTAGAGGGCCCGGCTTCTTTGGATACCTTTGATGGAAATCTTGCAACGCAAGAGGACTATTACTTAGTAAGGAAGCAAGATACTAATTAGGATTAGGGTCCTATCCCTTCCAGTTGACGCAATACCGCAATTCGCCCCGGAGAAGCTTTATTGCTAGTACTTTTTATACTTTATATTCCTCCTTGCCGTCTTCTACTTCTATTGGATCGTATTCTAAATTAGTCTAACCAAGTAATGGGTTTTTAGGGTCTTTGCATAGCTTTTTAGTATAAAATACTAGGTGCACCTTAATCGATTCTAGTAACTTAAGCTTAAAGGAATGCCCGATTTTTTCTAGAATTTCGTATAGTCTATCTATTTGTTAAGCCAACTTACAGCTTAGTCAATCGTTATTCTAGTGCTTTGTAGTTACTTAGACCTAATCACCGACTCTAAAATCGATTGCGCAGCAGTGCTTATTTGCCTATTTTGCATATCATTCCTGTAATCGAGCCATATTCCCTTAGGCAATGCTCTAGGATTTGTGCAATTGTTCTATTAAGTCTTTTGCCTCTATACAATTTAGCTTCTCCTTTAGCGTATAAGCCTTAATCAGTGTCTCTTAGTCAAATGATATGCGTGGTTTGTATCCTTTTTCAGTCAAGAATAGTAATTGGCCAGTAGTTTTATGCTATAAAGAAGCTTGCTAGTAATCTACAATCGATATCTATTTATCCTAGTCATCTTAATAATAATTAATATAAAGTTGTAATCGTTAATTAAAGTATTAGTTTACAATCTCGGTCTATCTATCTATTTACAAGTAGTTCGCAGTTAATAACTTAAGCTTAATACTAATGCACTTGTAGAATTTGTTCTAAAAATCCGATATAAATTAAAGGCCCCAATCCGATACTACTATTTCTAAGATGCTAACATGTTATACTACATGCAATAAGAATAATAAAGCCAGTTCTTAGGCTATAATCATGTCTTGTACAAGTATTATAATTAGTTGTTTCCCTAATCTTTCCACAAATATAGCAACTATATTATAGCTAGTCTTACTTTTAAAGCATTTCTTAAAGTCGACTATAATATGCTACTAAAGTCGATTTAATATAAGTAACAAGTGCAAAAAACTTATTTTTTTATCCTTAAAAACATATAAACGCTAACAAGTATAATAATTAGCCTAATACTAATTAATATCCTTCTTTTAATTTAGCTAATAATATTATTGTTACAATAAATAATATAATTTTATATATCTTAAATAGCTAGAAAAAGGTTAATTATATACTTTACAAATAATTGCAATTTATAAAAGCATATTATTTATAAGTATACTATCTAATATATATAGCTTCTTATATTATAATAATAAATTATCTCTTAGTTATTATATCTATTCTTATTCAAATTTTGCTTTTATATAAAGCTTTATTAAGCTAAAAGATATATAATTAGCAATTAAGATCTTGTCGAGTAGCTAAATGCTATTATACAATTAAAGAATAAAGTCTATTAGGAGTTCTAGTTCTTGTTCGGGTTTTAGTGCAAGGTTTATAAGGGCTAATTGCAAGTCTTATATAACTGCAAAATCGATTTTTGTTTAAGGAAGCAAAACTTGGGTCTTATATTCCTTTATAACTCTACTTTGCTCCTTTATATCTTTATATTTCTTGCTTAAAGCATTTACTTGTTTATTTGCTTTCCTTGCATAATATATAAGCTTAAAATAGAACTAGGATAAGTATTTTGCTTATTTTACTTGCTATACAAATAGCTTCTTTGTAGTTATAAAGTATTTAAGTGCCTTATAATCTAAATAAACTAAAAAGGGATTATTTATTTGTATTCCTTCTAGTTTAGCTTACTATTACTTAAATATAAAGATAATAGCTAGCATTTCTTTATTATAAATGTTATAATTAAGCTAAGCTAATTATATAGTCTTTAAAAAATAAGCTATAAAGTGCTCTAACTTGCTTTACAAGTCTTATTAAAATAATATGCTTATTATAACTTTATTTAAGGGATTTATCTCTATTATAATAGATAAATTAGCTTAGTAATATTATAAGATTAGTGCTATAAGTATAGCTTACTTTAACTAATTAAATATAAACTAGTAATTTGTTATTTATAAATATGCAATTCTTTTATAAGTTAATTTGTTTAATAGCTTAGCAATCCGCTTATAATTTGTAATAAACCTCTAGTAAAAGTTGCAAAACTTTAAAAATAATTATATTCCTTTAACTATAATTAGTTTTTTTTAATTCTTTATTATTATAACCTTTTCCGGGTTTACTTTAATATTATTTGTAAAAATGATAAAGCTTAAAAACTTTATACAAGTGATATTAAATTCCGATTTTTTAATATTAACTTAGAAGCTTGCTTTATAAAGCTATTTAAGGACTTTTTATATATAGCATTTATGCTTTAAAGGATTTTTAAAGTAAATAATAATATTATCCAAGTATATAATATAAAAATTGTCTAAGTAATCAAATAAAATATTATTTATATATTATTAATATATAGCAAGTCTATTAGTTAAACCTTCTTATAAGACTTTGCACTTATAAAACTTATAACAAGTACAAAAAGTAGTAAGTTCTTTTAAATTAAAGTTTATTTGTATTTAGTAAAATGCTTATTAAATATTTAACTTTATATAAATCTTTGCTTTAGCTAATTGTGCAATAGTTTTATTAATAAGCAGTAACAAGTATTAATCCTTACAAGTAAAGTTATTTAATCTTCGAAAATTGACATAAAACTATAAAGAACTATTAGCTTTTTTAACAAATAATACTAGAGATGCAAATAGTAATTAGCTAGCTTTAATAAAACCCTAATATAAGTTCTCTTCTAAAAACTGCTTTATTTCTTCGATTTCTTGCATAAATTGTTATTATAAAGAGGAGTATCCGATTTTGTTTATATCTTTTAGATTATTAAGCTAAATGTTATAATTATATAGCTAATATAGCAAGAGCTTATTTAATGCTATTTTTGAGAAAACATCTACAAATTCTTTAAGTTCTTTTAATAATATCTGCTATAGCTATTACAATTTAGTCTTATAAGGTTATTAATTTATAAAATTTAACTTTGCTATTAATTCTTATACTCGTTTTTGGTCTTTAAGCTTATAGTTTAATTTGTATAAAGACAATAAGAATAAGGTATTTTTAGAGTATTTGAAGTTTATATAAAAGGCAAGATAGCTAATCTTGCAAATATCGATTATTCTTTCGGGCTTAAGCTTCTTGATTATAAGTTGCTCGCGCAGTTTAAGCTTATTAGTTCGACCTTATAGCTTATTATGCATATCCTTATACTATTGTTTCTAATTAATCCTTTAAGATGTAGCTATTCGGGCTCGATTTTTAAGCTTTAAAATAGCTATCGGCCTTTAAGTGTCTTTAGCTATTAGCTTTATATATTAATTAGCATCCTTTTGATATATAAGGTTCGAAGGTTATAATAAAAGGTTTTTCTTAGCAGTTGCTAATATATAGTTTTAGCCTTTATCTTTAGGGTAATCTTCTAGCTATATTAATTGCTAGTTTTTGTAGTTAATTAAGACTCTTGTTTTTGTGGCCCATTTGTAGCCTAATATTATATCTTATCCCTCTAGCTATATAACTAGTATAAAAACCTTTATTTGTCTTCTATTAATAAGCAATATTAATTTTATATAGTTAATAATTAGTTGTGTAATCTTGTTATCAAATCCTTATATATTATAAGGCATAAGTAGTTGCTATACTTTTATATTAAAGAATCAAGTAGCAATAGCTGCAAAATTGGTATTAATAAATATATATCTATTTACTTTAATATTAATAAATATATATATCTTTATTCTTAGTTTATTGCTACTAATTATATATAAAAAGGTAAAGGAATCTCTTTTAAGCAATTGACTAAAGTCTACTTTGCACAAATTAATACTATATAACCTTAAAGTAAAAACTTCTTTTAAAGGTTATTATTTTCTAATATTTTAAGTTTTAAGACTTCTTTCAACTTCTTAATAGCCTTAATATTTATATAATAAAGGCATTTATATATCTTATATCCTAACTCCCGGCAAATGAAATACTTGCTTATATTACTTAACTATTAGCGCAAAGGATTCTAATATATAAGCTTCGGGAGGTTATTTGTATTTAAGAAGGTATTTGTATAAAGGGTAGTTGATAGGGTAATTATAATTGTAGTTGCAAGTGCAGTTGTAGATATAAGAGTATTTGTCTTGTTTGCATTTGTATAAGGCTTATATACACATGACTCGCATTCCTCAATAGCCTTTAAGGATTAATTATAAATTATATATTATTTTGCAAATTTATAAAAGGTCGATTTGGTATTAAAATGCGAAATAATTGCCTTTTAAAGACTAAAAGACAGCTTGCTATTTAATTTATACTTTAGTTTTGCAAATATAACCTTAGCTTTAAAAGCTAATTGCAAGAATTTAATATAAAACTTATAAAATAATTAAGTTAATTTCATAAAAAGCTTCTTAAATTTGTTCTTAGCTATAAACACCTAGTTCGAGTTTTTATAAGTAAAGGTTAAGTGCTTAAATAAATCTTATATAATTATATATAAATCGATAGCATTATCCTTTAATTGTAAAGATATATGCTTTGTAGCTTTACCTCTAATTAAGCCCTTTATATATGCAAGCTTTATTAATTTAATAAAATAATAGTTTGCATTCTTATAAAGCTTATTATTGATTTGGGATAACTAATTAAAGAAACTTATATCTTTGCTATCCTTGAAGATAAAGGGGTTAAGGAGCTTTATAAAACAAGTGATAGCTTATTTAGCTAAGGTAGCTTATTAGTTTTGTTAGTATGCCTCGAGGAGCTCGGTTTAAAGGGTATTATTTTATAAGGATAGCTTAGCTAAGTGTGCTTTTTGCTTTTTAGCTTTTGCCTTTATATTATCCCGCTAATAAAGAGCCTCTAGTATTTGCTTATAAAGTTGTTTAAGGTCTTGTTAAAATGCAAATCGGAGGTATTCGAGGTTGAATTCGGGTTTTTCAAGAATTAAAGAAGGATAAGATAATCGAGTATTTGTAGGTTTGTGAGGACTAGCCTCTAGTTTATAATAAGATTATATTATTTCTTTTATTTTATGCCTATATAATAAGGCTTTATTTCAAGTTCGTGTTTTGTATAATTCGTTTAAGTTTATTTAAGTTCGGCTAATATTATACAAGTTTGTTACAAGACAAAGGCGACGCGTTATCTTCTTTTATATAATTTAATTTTAAATCCTTTACAAGATTGAAATTGGATAAGCTTTAAATTATGTCACAAGCGCTAGATTTATAGCACAAAGTGCATAGGCTAAATAGTCTCAATTATAACTATTTAAAGCTAAGGAAAGAAGAGGTTATTTACAAAGGATTAATTTGTACAAATACTCGGGTTTTGCTGCTCCACACCGCTAGTAGTCGCGCTAGTGCACGTGACCACGTGACATGGAATGCCGGAACCGTAACATAGACCTCTTATAAGGTTTAAAATCTTTAAGCAAAGCTAAACTTTATATACTAAAAATATCCCTTAATATAATTTGCAATATTAATAAACATTTAAAGCTAATAGTAATTTTTGAGTTTTTGTAAAGTAATTGCTATAGCAAAGTAACTGAATTTATTATAAGCTTTAAAGATAATATTTGCAACCTCAAATTCTATAATATAAAAGCAAAGTTCACTTTTCTTATATTATAGCTTCTTGTTTTCAAATTAAAAGCTAAAATATTTTTATAAAAATATAGCCTTTTATATTAAATTTAAGCTTAAAACTATATAATTTCTTAAATATATCTTATAATATGTTTATAGTATTAAAAAGCTTTATACTTTTGATTTCAAAAGAATTAGCTAGAAAATTAAAGAAATATATCAAGAATATATAAGGAACTTCTTAAAAACTATTCAAATTTGCTTTAAGTAGCCTAAGAATATAATTGCTTCTTTCCTTTTTTATCTTTGCACAAAGGGAAGCTAAGAAGATATAGTTTACAACTTCGGTTCTTATATACTTTTTAAAGGTAATTTTTACAAAACATTTAAAGTCCTTATTTGAAAGAGGCCTTTCCTAGTTTCGGAAAAGTAACTTATACTCTCTTTTCTTATTTTTCCAAATCTATTTAAGTTCTTTTAACTAATTAAAATAACTAAACTTAGAAAAGTTATTATTATATATATTATCTAGGAACACTATATATAAAAAGGTATTTACAACCTTATTTCTCTTATTAAAGATATACAAGATTTTGATATTAAAATTTTAAAGTTTATACGCTTAGTAAATATAAATCCCTTTAAAATAAAAGCATTAAAAGAAGAATATAATAAGTTTATAATTTGTTTAAATAATGCTAATTATAAAGCTATATAGCATATACTTGTGTTTTTGAGAAAATTTTATAATAGCAAATAATTCTTGTTTATAAACTTTGTAATTTTATTAAGCTTTTATAAATAAGAAAAAAAAAACTTTAACTTTGCTTTGCTTTTATAAAACTAGACAACTAGCTATATAAAGGCTTGCATCTAAATATATATCTATAAAGAGGCAATAATTTTAATTATATATATTAATAGCTATTATAGTCTTTTTTTAAACAATTTTAAAAGAAAGCTACTTATATTAACAAAAAAAACTTGCTAAGGATTTTTCGCTTAATTGTATAGCTTAACTGCACTTATATAGTGCTATTAACAGCTGCTTAGTAGTCAATTAGCAAGTGGGGCAATTAATTAGCAATTGAGGACTAGTTTTAAAAGGCAGTTTTAAAGAGCACTTTTAAAGGACAATTTAAGAGGACAATTTAAGAGAATAGTTTAAGAGAATAGTTTAAAAGGATAGTTTAAAAGGATAATTTAAAAAGATAATTTAAAAGGATAGTTTAAAAGGATAGTTTAAAAGGATTATTTAAAAGGATTATTTAAAAGGATAATTTAAAAGGATAGTTTAAAAGGATTATTTAAAAGGATAATTTAAAAGGACACTTTAAAAAATAGTTTAAGAAGCTTAAAAAATAAGATACAAAATAAGCTTAAGAATTAAGCTATATAATATATAATACAAAAATAGGCTAGTAGTTATGCTATCCCTTTGTCTAATAAGACATGTCTTGTGCTAAATATTATAGCTAAGCTATATATACTTGCTTAGCAATTTTAGCTATAATACTTAATATAAGACATGTCTTACTAGACAAAAAGATAAGCAATATAAGTAAAAGGTAACGCTTTTATATTATAATAGCTACTTACCCTTTTTATTAGCAAAATTAAAGCTTAGCTACTTATATACACTTTTAAAGGGCCTTAAAAGTGGATATAAGCAACTTTATAATAGCTACTTACCCTTTTTTATTAGCAAAATTAAAGTTTTTTTTATAATTTCCTTGTTTCCTTATTTCCTCCTTTCTTTTTCTTTATTTAACATTTCTTTATTTAACATTTCTTTGTTTAACTTTTCTTTATCCAACTTTTCTTTATCCAACTTTTCTTTATTTAACTTCTCTTTATTTAACTTTTCTTTATTTAACTTTTCTTTATTTAACTTTTCTTTATCCAACTTTTCTTTATCCAACTTTTCTTTATCCAACTTTTCTTTATTTAACTTCTCTTTATTTAACTTTTCTTTATTTAACTTTTCTTTATTTAACTTTTCTTTATTTAACTTTTCTTTATTTAACTTTTCTTTATTTAACTTTTCTTTATCCAACTTCTCTTTATTTAACTTTTCTTTATTTAACTTTTCTTTATTTAACTTTTCTTTATTTAACTTTTCTTTATTTAACTTTTCTTTATTTAACTTTTCTTTATTTAACTTTTCTTTATTTAACTTTTCTTTATTTAGCTTCTCTTTATCCAACTTCTCTTTATCCAACTTCTCTTTATTTAACTTCTCTTTATCTAACTTCTCTTTATCCAACTTCTCTTTATTTAACTTCTCTTTATTTAACATCTCTTTAATATCTTAAAAAGTTTTAATAAAGCATTTTAAAGGGTAGCTTAAGTTTCGAGGCCACTTTTGTAAAACATTTTAATAAAGAGTTTTAGTAAAGTATTTTAAAGAGTAACTTAAGTTTTAAGGCTATTTTTATAAGGCATTTTAGTAAAAAGTTTTAATAAAGTATTTAAAGGGTAGCTTAAGTTTTAAGGCCACTTTTATAAAGCGTTTTAGCAAAGCATTTTAAAGAGTAGCTTAGGTTTCGGGGCTACTTTTTATAAAAGACACTTTTATAAAGTGTTTTAGCAAGGCATTTTAGTAAAATAGCTTATATAAAGTTATATTTTTATAATATTAAAACAACTTTCTAAATTATTTTTATATAAGCTTTTATAAAAGATATAACCAAATTAAAACTTTTAATAATTAATATTAGCAAGATAGTTACTATTTATATATATAGCTTAATTAGTGCTAATAATAGTTAATTAATATTTAATATCGAAAATTTGGTGCTAAATTTTTAAATATACAAAAATAGCACTATTAGCACATTATTAGCATTATTAGCATATTGTTAGCACTATTAATATATTATTAGCACGTTTTTATTTTTCTTAATATAGCTTACTTTTACTTATTTAAATGCAAAGCATATGCTTTAAAACGCAATATTTTTAAGCAATAAAAGCTTTAATTAAAGGCTTTAATCAAATACTTTATAAGCTACAATTTTATAAATGTTTTTAAGATTTAGATTTTTAGTTAAAGCAAAGTTATTAAAACTAAAGATATAAAATTTGACCACTATTCTTTTTATAACTTATATAATATTAATATAAGCTATATTATATAAGAAAGGGCCAAATTACTAGTAAAAACACGTAAAGTAATTAATATATAAGTATTACAAAACACAAAGTCCCCCTTTATATATTTATTTTAGCTATTTTAAGTTAATTTCAAGGGCTAGCATAGCCGCCTTTTTCTTTATATATATAAGGACTTTTGCCTATTTTAATTTAAGCTTATTAAAGCGTTTTCAACCTTCAAATTAAAGGGTTAATCACATTGCAATAATAAGAGGGTAATTTGGATAATTTAATTTTAAATACTATTATTATAAATGTTTTATTTATACTAATTAGCTAAGCTAATCAAGATATACAAAACAAGGATTTAGCTAATTAAAAGGCTTAAGAATCACGTGATAGTAGTTTAAATAAAGAGCATATATAGCTATTAACTTTAACTATAATTAATAGCCAAAATAGTTTAATTAAAGAGGAAAACTATTATTTTAGCTAAAAAAAAACTATAAAATTAGTAGTTTTTTAAACAAAAGCAACATTTTACCAAGATTTAAGCAAAATGCTTATATAATTGCATTATAAGAAGTATACTAATTATTAAGTTATTATATAGCTTTAAGCTTAATATACTTTACTTTACCGAAAAAGCAATTATATAAAAACAAAATGCTTAAACTATTAAAAAGGTATAATTTTATACTTAAACATTTATATTTAACTAAATATAAGCAAGCTATACTTAAAGAATTTACAAGTTTAATAAACTAAAAAACATTTAAATATAAGAAGTATACAAATGAAAAATTAGTACCACTTATATGGGTTTATGCTAATAAATTTAATAAAGATAGGTTTTTTACCAATTTTAAACTAAGCTAATTATTAAAAGTAATTTATATAAAACCGAGAAAGAAATATATACTATAACCTTAGCAACCCAAATATTTAAAGCAATTGTAGCTTTAATTGTAGCATTTGACTTAAAAACATAATAATATAATATAGTTATAGTATTTATTAAAGCAAAATTCAAGAAACCAATTTAAGTGCAATGCTTAACAAGCTTTATTAATATCAAGAAAAATAAAAACGTGTTAACAACTTGCTAATAGTGCTAATAATATATTAATAATGCTAAGGATATGCTAATTGTATTATTTTTATATATTTAAAAATTTAATACTAATATTTTAATATTAAGTGCTAATTGTTTACTAATTAAGCTATATGCACAAATAATAACTATTTTGCTAATACCAATTAGCCTTTAATTAAAATATCTAATATTAAGAGTTTTAATTTAATTATATCCTTTATAAAAGCTTATATAAAAATAATTTATAAAACTATTTTAATATTATAAAATATAACTTTATATAAGCTACTTTGCTAAAATGCCTTATAAAAGTGTCTTTTACAAAAAGTGGCCCCGAAGCTTAAGCTACTCTTTAAAACGCTTTACTAAAACTCTTTGCTAAAATGCTTTATAAAAGTGGCTTTAAAACTTAAGCTACTCTTTAAAATGCTTTATTAAAACTCTTTATTGAAATACTTTATAAAAGTAGCCCCGAAACTTAAGCTACTCTTTAAAATGCCTTACTAAAACTCCTTGCTAAAACGCTTTATAAAAGTGGCCCCGAAACTTAAGTTGCTTTTTAAAATGCTTTACTAAAACTCTTTGCTAAAACGCTTTATAAAAGTAGCCTTAAAACTTAAGCTACCCTTTAAAATGCTTTATTAAAACTCCTTGCTAAAACGCTTTATAAAAGTGGCCCCGAAACTTAAGTTGCCTTTTAAAATGCCTTATTAAAACAACTTACAAAAGTGTATATTAAATAAAGAGATTTTAGACAAAGAAATGTTAAATAAAGAGATGTTAAATAAAGAAAGATGTTAAATAAAGAGAAAAAAAAAGAGAAATAAAAGAGAAAATTAAATTATAAAAAAGCTTTAATTTTGCTAATAAAGAAAAGTAAATAGCTATTATAATATAAGGCCTTAAAAGTGTATATAAGCAACTAAGCTTTAATTTCGCTAATAAAGAAAGGTAAGCAGCTATTATAATATAAATAATATAAAGTAATAAGAAAAGCGCTACTTTTTACTTATATTGCTTATAATATAACTATTAGCCTATTTTTGTATTATATGCTATATAGCCTAATTCTCGGGCTTATTTTATACTTTTCCCCCTTTTAAAAAAAATATAATATAATAAGGGTATAATATATATTAAAACAACTATATTAGCTTAGCTACTTTATACTTTATTTAAAAGGGGAAAAAGTATCTTATTTTTTATTTTTTAAGCCCTAGTTTAAGTTACACTTATAAGATTAAAGAGTTTACTTTTTAAGCCTTTAAAATTATCCTTTTAAACTATCCTTTTAAACTATCTTTTTAAATTATCCTTTTAAATTGTTTTCTTAAATTGTCCTTTTAAAGTAGCCTTTTAAATTATTCTTTTAAACTATCCTTTTAAACTATTCTTTAAACTAGCTTTTAAAATTAGCTTTTAAAATTTTCTTTTTTTAATAAGTATAATTGCTAAGTAATTAATTGCTTTACTTGCTAATTGACTATTAAGTAGCTATTAATAGCATTATACAAGTGATTTTTAAGTAATTAATTGCTTTACTTGCTAATTAATTGCTAAGCAGCTGCTAATAGTATTATATAAGTGCAATTAAACCTTGCAATTAAGCGAAAAACCCTTTACAAGTTCCTTTTTAACAAAACCAAGTTTTTACTTATTAGTATTATAAGCTTTATATAAATTTATATTTTTATTACTTCTTTGAAATAATAAAATCAAGGCTATTTTAGTTAATTTAAGATTAAATCTTATATTTAAAATAAACTATATTTATAATAATAAATAATTTGGTTTTAATATATTTAAAGAAATATAAAAATTATACAAATTAATTTAAGCAAAAGCTAATAGCAAAATATAATATTTGTCGGAATAAAGGGAACAAGCACCTAATTAGGCCTAACCCGATTAGGCAACTAGGTGAATAAAAGCCTTATAAAGGTTTTTATACACCTAGTTGCCTAATTAGGTTAAGCCCGATTAGGTGCTTGTTCCCTTTGTTTTGACAATAAACTAAGCAAATTAGAATACTTTTTAAAATATAAGTTATATTAAAAAAAAACTTGCTAATAATTTTTCGCTTAAGCGCATGTGCTATTAGCACTTGCTTAATGCTATTAGCAGCTACTTAGTAGTTAATTAGCAAGTAAGGCAATTAATTGATTTTTTGTTTAATTATATAGCCTTATATAATATTATTAGTAGCCGCTTAGTAGTTAATTAGCAAATAAGGCAATTAATTAGCAATTAAGGACTAGTTTTAAAGGGTAGTTTTAAAAGGCAGTTTTAAAAAGTAGTTTTAGAAAGCACTTTTAAAGACAATTTTGAAAGGCACTTTTAAAAGATAATTTAAGAGGATAATTTAAAAGGAAAGTTTAAAAGGATAGTTTAAAAGGATAATTTAAAAGAATAATTTAAAAAGACAATTTTAAAAGCTAATTTGAAAGAGGCTAGTTTTAGAGGCTAGTTTTAGAAGCTAGTTTTAAAGGCTAGTTTAAAATAAGCCTAAAAATTGGGTTATATAATATATAATATAAAAACAAGCTAATAGTTATATTATCCCTTTATTTAATAAGATATATTTATATTAAGCATTTATAGCTAAATAATATATATTTGCTTGCTAATTTTTGCTATAATACTTGATATAAGCATGTTTTATTAAATAAAAAGATAAGTAATATAAGTAAAAAGTAGTGCTTTTATTTATATTATAATAATTGCTTACCTTTATTAGCAAAATTAAAGCTTAGTTACTTATATGCACTTTTAAAGGGCTTTAAAAGTGCGTATAAGCGGCCTTATACTTTCCCTTCCCCGGAATAAAGAGTAGCAAAAAGAATTTCTTTAATTTGCTTTCGAGAAGCTTTTAGCTCTTTAATTAGCTAAATAAACCTTATTTTTATTATAGGTTTGCCCTTTGTTCCGGAGAGGGGAGAGTAACAGCTACTTACTTTTCTTTATTAGCGAAATTAAAGTTTTTTTATAATTTCCTCTTTTTCTCTTTTTCTCCTTTCCTTCTCTTTATCTAATTTTTCTTTATTTAACTTTTCTTTGTTTAACTTTTCTTTGTTTAACTTCTCTTTGTTTAACTTCTCTTTGTTTAACTTCTCTTTATTTAACTTCTTTTTGTTTAACTTTTCTTTATTTAACTTTTCTTTGTTTAATTTCTTTTTATTTAACTTCTCTTTGTCTAATATCTCTTTATTTAATATTTTAAAGAGTTTTAGCAAAGCATTTTAAAAGGTAGCTTAAGTTTCGGGGCCACTTTTATAAGGCGTTTTAGCAAAGAGTTTTAGTAAAGTATTTTAAAAGGCAGCTTAAGTTTTAAAGCCACTTTTGTAAAGCGTTTTAATAAAGCATTTTAGAGGGTAGCTTAAGTTTCGGGGCCACTTTTATAAAGCGTTTTAGTAAAAAGTTTTAGAAAAGCATTTTAAAGGGTAGCTTAAGTTTCGAGGCCACTTTTATAAAGCGTTTTAGCAAAGAGTTTTAATAAAGCATTTTAGTAAAGTAGCTTATATAAAGTTATTTTTATAATATTAAGACAATTATTTAAATTATTTTTGTATAAGCTTTTGTGAAAGATATAATTAATATTAACAAGATAATTACTATTTGTATATATAGCTCGATTAGTGCTAATAGCAGTTAATTAGCACTTAATATCAAAAATTTAGTGCTAAATTTTTAAATATGCAAAAATAGTACAATTAGCACACCTTTAGCACTATTAGCACATTGTTAGCACTATTAGCAATTTGTTAGCACATTTTTTTTAATATATTCGAGACTAATTAAACTAAAAGCTATAATTGCTACAAGATTTGTATATTAATAAACTTGAGTATAAGTTTAATATTAATATTACTAAAGTATTAAAGACTCTAATTTTGGCTAATTTAATGCTTAATTTAAGTATAGCTATACTAGAACAAGTATATATATATTAGCAAAAGACAAGATCCTTTAATTTCGCTGCTACTTACTATTACCTTAATATAGCAAAAGCTATCTTTAAATTATATAAATTTTAATTACACTTATTAGAATAACATCTTTAAGCAATAAAATAAGCTTTGCATTACTTTGTAAAAACCAAGTATTTAGCCTTAAAATTTGATAATATGACTTTAGAAGACTAGGTCTTTTCGACATATAGCAATATAGCATTTGCAAATAATAAAAACACTAAATATAGCTCTAATAGGTATACTATTAAGCTATTTAGCGGAATGCTATACTTTAAAGCTATAAAGCAAAAGATAGTGACAATTGCTAGCATTAAAGTAAAGCTATTAGCCTTTACTCTTATAGCAAAGGAATATATGTAGTAAATATGATTTTTTTTAAGGCATTAGGGTTTGAACTTAATGCCAAAATAACAATTATATGCGATAACCTTTAAACTATTTGATTATTAACTAAAGAAGCCTCCAAATTAGTTACTTAACTAAAGTATATAAATATATACTAATGCTAGCTTTAGCAAGAAGTCTAAGCAAAACAAATTGCAATTAAATGGGCTTAGACTAATAAATAGTAGCAAATGAGTTTACAAAGGAGCTAACCCTTATAAAGCACTCAGATTTTATTAAACAATTGAATATAATAGATATGGAGCATATAATAAAAGGGGGTTTATCAATAGCTTTATAATTTCCTATTACAGATTAGTTTAGTTAGCAAGACTAGCTTATTTTATTTGTCTGTTTTTAGGGGGGTATATTGGATAATATAAGCTTTAGCTATATAAGCATCACTTTAGCGCTATAAGCTTCACTTTAGCAACCCCGAAATTAGCCTTATATGCTATATTTTCAGCTATACAAGCTTTATAATAAGGGTTTTCATTAGTATAAGTATAGGACATTTTCTATAATAAATAAAACTTTAATCTTCTCTAAAATCATCTTTTTGATTTAACACATTTCCTAGCTTCGAAACCGTAGCCTCTCTTGCAGCTGCTTGTACCTCGCCAACGCCATCTCTTACAAAAACGAAGTCGAATACCGAAGCATCGCTGCTTATGCGGAGGACGGCATTGAGTGCCTTCGCCTAATACTTGAGTTCGGCATCCGACTGCGCCTTTGACAGTGCTTTAAGGGAGGCAAGCTACACTATTCCGACAGCGTCTATATGTTGCTTGCAGTGTTTGTAGAGGGAAGGATAGATGCTGATTTTGCGTATTAGCAAAACAGATCTCAACTGTACTTCAATAATCCTTTTTGATATATGTGGATCTCTTTGTGTAACATGTAATAGCATTTGACGGCGCTGCCGATAGCAATAGATGATAATCAAGAAATAATATTTAAGGCAATGGATTGGCAATAGATGGAATGTAAGGAATTGCGAAGGAATTATATATGTAGTTACTATGTAGTTAGCATTTTCCCTTTTTCCTTCATTGAATTTAAAGACGGTTTTACTATAGGCCATGTTTTAATTGCGTTTTAATGTAAACCTTTACATATCCTACTAACTACTATAAAGAAGAGGGCCTATAAATATATTCTAATTATGTGTATAAGGAATAGCTTCGATTCTTTTAAAATAGAGGATTGATCTTGAAACAAAGACGCCCCTTAGTGTCACGAGCGCTAGATTCATAGCACAAAGTGCGTGGGCTAAATGGTCTTAATTACGACTATTCAAAGCTAAGGAAAGAAGAGGTTATTTACAAAGGATTGGTTTGTATAAATACTCGAGTTTTGCTGCTCTATATTGCCTATGCTAGCCACGCTAGTGCACGTGACCACGTGACATGCAGAACTGTAACATTACTCCCCCTTTTCGAGAAAGCTTGTCCTCGAGCTTTGTATTCTATAATTGTATAATCGATTTTGTAGTTTCTTCCTAATTTGCCCTCGAAATAGCTACAATTATTTTCCTTTTGCAGAGTTACATGACATGGCTGCCTTAATTGTTAAGCTGCCCTTAAAGGGGGAATTCCCTCTCTTAAGGCAGCTTTAGCTTTCAAGCTCTAATTCCTCTTCTAAATTATTATTTACCTTAGCTTTAAGGAATTTATCCTTTTGCGCGCATTCTAGCTAATATGCTAAGTTCTTTAGGGGGCCTAGTTAATTAGAGTACGCATAATAGAATTCTTGTAAAGCAATAGGGCTATTGCTTAATAAGGAAGCAAGATATTAATTAAGATTAGGATTTTAGCTCTTCTAATTTACTTGATATTGCAGCTTATTACAAAGAAGCTTTATTGCTAGTACCTCTTGTACTTTATACTTCTCCTCGCCTTCTTGCACTTCTATTAAATTGTATTTTAGATTAGTTTAGCTAAGTAATAGGTTTCTAGGGTTTTTGTATAGCTTTTTAGCATAAAATACTAGGTGCACTTTAATCAATTCCGGCAACTTAAGCTTAAAGGAGTGCTTAATTTGCTCTAAAATCTTATATAAGCCATCTATTTGCTATACTAATTTGTAGCTTAGTTGATTGTTTTTCTAGTGCTTTACTATAACTTAGACCTTATCACTTACTCTAAAATTAATTGCTTGCTAGTGCTTATTTGCTTATATTAAATATTGTTCTTGCAATTAAGCTATATTTCCTTGTGCAATACTTTATAACTTATGCAACTGGTTTATTAAGTTCTTAGCTTTTATACAATTTAGCTTTTCCTTAAATGTACTAGACTTTAGCTTAATAGGCATATTCTAATCAAATGACATATGCAGTTTATAGCCCTTCTTAGTAAGGAATAAGGATTAGCTAGTAGTTTTATACTAAAGGGAGGCTTATTAATAATTTACAATAAACACTTATTTGTCTTAATTATCCTAATAATAATTAATATAAGGTTATAATTGTTAATTAAAATACTAGTTTATAATTTTTGTTTAGCTATTAATTTACAAGTAATTTGCAGTTAATAACTTAAGCTTAATACTAATATACTTGCAAAACTTGTTTTAGAAATTTGATATAAATTAAGGGCCTTAATTTGATATTATTATTTCTAAAATTCTAATATGGCATATAACATGTAAAAGGAATAAAGGAGCTAATTTATAAGCCATAATTGTGTTTTATATAAGAATTGTAATTAGTCTCTTTTTAAGCTTATTTATAAATATAGCTACTATATTATAGCTAGCTTTACTCTTAAGGCATTTCTTAAAGTCAACTATAATATATTATTAAAGCTAATTTCATATAAGCAACAAGTGCAAAAATCCTAGTTTCTTGTCTTTAAAAATATGCAAACGCTAACAAGTATAACAATTAGCTTAATACTAATTAATATCCTTCTTTTAATCTAGCTAATAGTACTATTATTGCAATAAATAGCATAGCTTTATTTGCTTTAAATAGCTAAAAAGAGGTTAATTATAAGCTTTATAAATAATTGCAATTTGTAAAAGCATTTTATTTATAAGTATATTATCTAAGATATATAGCTTTTTATATTATAATAATAAATTGTCTTTTAGTTACTATATTTTTTCTTGTTCAAATTTTGCTTTTATATAAAGCTTTATTAAGTTAAAGGATATATAATTAGCAATTAAAATCTTGTCAAGTAGCTAAATGCTATTATATAATTAAAGAGTAAAGTCTATTATAAGTTTTAATTCTTATTTGGGTTTTAATATAAGGTTTATAAGAGCTAATTGCAAATCTTGCACAATTGCAAAATCGATTTTTATTCGAGAGAGCAAAACTTAGGTCTTATATTCCTTTATAACTTTGCTTTGCTCTTTTATATCCTTATATTTCTTGCTTAAAGCATTTGCTTATTTATTTACCTTCTTTGTATAATATATTAGCTTAAAATGGAACTAAGATAAGTATTTTGCTTATCTTGCTTGCTATATAAATAGCTTTTTTATAGTTATAAAGTATTTAAGTGCTTTATAATTTAAATAAACTAAAAAGGGATTATTTATTTGTATTCCTTCTAATTTAGCTTACTATTGCTTAAATGCTAGGATAATAGCTAGCATCTCTTTGTTATAAATATTATAATTAAGCTAAGCTAGTTATATAGTGTGGCGGGGCGCTAAGGAGACTGCTACATTCTACCGATTTTGGAGGGTTTAGCTAGCGTTGCACGTGACTATAAAAGGGATATATATTCCAGGTTTTTGTATTTAGCTAGAGACACATCACCTTTATTCTTATATATTACTATTACTCCTAATTATCTATATATATACACACTTCACTTAATAATCGTTTATTCGTCGGTTGTTTTGCGTATTGCTTTTGCCTTATAATTACACTTGGTTCTTGCATGCTTTAGTCCTTTCTTTTGTTATTGCTTTATACCTATATACGCGTTTACTTGTTACTTGCTTAGTATCCGAGAGACGTTCTTGTAGGGCCTTTTCTTCTAGCTAAGGTTCGCCCCCCTATAATAGTCTTTAAGAAATAAGCTATAAGGTATTATAACTTGCTTTGCAAGTCTTATTAAAATAATATACTTATTATAACTTTATTTAAAGCATTTGTCTTTACTATAATAAGTAAATTGGCTTAGTAATATTATAAGATTAGTGCTATAAGTATAGCTTGCTTTAATTAATTAAATGCAAACTAGTAATTTGTTATTTATAAGTATATAATTCCTTTACAAGTTAATTTGTTTAATAGCTTAGTAATCCGCTTATAATTTATAATAAACCTCTAATAAAAGTTGCAAAACCTTAGAAATAATTATATTCTTTTAACTATAGTTAATTTTTTTTAATTCTTTATTACTATAACCTTTTTTAGGTTTACTTTAATACTATTTATAAAAATAATAAAGCTTAAAAACTTTATACAAGTGATATTAAATTCCGATTTCTTAATATTAACTTAGAAGCTTGCTTTATAAAGCTATTTAAAGATTTTTTATATATAGCATTTGTGCTTTAAAGGGTCTTTAAAGTAAATAATAATATCATTTAAGTATATAATACAAAAATTGTTTAAATAATTGAATAAAATATTATTTATATATCTTTAATATATAGCAAGTTTATTAGTTAAGCCTTTTTATAAGACTTTGCACTTATAAGACTTATAATAAGTATAAAAAGTAGTAAGTTCTTTTGAATTAAAGTCTATTTATATCTAGTAAAATGCTTATTAAATATTTAACTTTATATAAATCTTTGCTTTAGCTAATTGTGTAATAGTTTTATTAATAAGTAGCAACAAGTATTAATCTTTACAAGTAAGGTTATTTAGTCTTTGAAAATTAACACAAAATTGTAAAAAACTATTAGCTTTCTTTACAAATAGTATTAAGGATACAAATAGCAATTAATTAGCTTTAATAAAGCCTTAATATAAATTCTCTTCTAAAAACCTCTTTATTTCCTTAAGTTTTTATATAAATTGCTAATATAAAGGGGAATATCCGATTTTGCTTGTATCTTCTAGATTATTAAGCTAAATTTTATAGTTATATAAGTAGTGCAATAGTAGCTTATTTAATACTATCTTTGAGAATATATCTGCAAATTCCTTAAATTCCTTTAGCAATATCTATTATAGCTATTATAGTTTAATTTTATAAAGTTGTTAATTTATAAGATTTAGCTTTTTTGCTTTTAATTGCTATTCTTGTCCTTGTTTTTAGTTCTTAAGTTTATAGTCTAATTTATATAAAGACAATAAGAATAGGGTATTTTTAAAGTATTTAAGGTTTGTATAAAATGCTAAGTAGCTAATTTCGCAAATGTCGATTGTTTTTCCGGGTTTAAGTTTTTCGATTATAAGTTGCTTTGCAGGTTGCTTGTATAGTTTAAGCTTATTAGTTTAACTTTGTAGCTTATTATACATGTCCTTATACTATTATTCCTAATTAATTCTCTAAGTTATACGGGTTTGAGGGTTTAGCTTAAGTATAGCTATAAGTCTTTAGCTATCCTTTACTATTAGCTTTATATATTAATTAGCATCCTTTTAATATATAAGATTTGGGGGTTATAGTATAAGGTTCCTCTTAGCAGTTGCTAATATGCAGTTTTAGCTTTTATCTTTAAAGTGATCTTTTAGCTATATTAATTGCTAGTTTTTGTAATTAATTAAAACTCTTGTTTTTATGGCCTATTTGCAGCTTAATATCATATCTTGTCCCCTTAATTATATAACTAGTATAAGAACCTTTATTTGTCTTTTATTAATAAGCAAAGTTAACTTTATATAATTAGTAATTAGTTATATAGTCTTGCTATTAAATCCTTATATATTATAAGGTATAAGTAATTGCTATACTTTTATATTAAGGAATTAAGTAATAATAGCTACAAATTTGGTATTAATAAATATATATTTATTTGCTTTAATATTAATAAGTATATATGTCTTTATTCTTAGTCTATTATTACTAATTGTATAAAGAAAGGTAAAAGAATCCCCTCTAAGTAATTAACTAAAGTTTACTTTGCACAAATTAATATTATGCAACTTTAGAGTAAAGACTTCCTTTAAAGGTTATTATTTTCTAACACCTCAAGTTTTAAGACTTCCTTTAACTTCTTAATAGCTTTAATATCTGTATAATAAAGGCATTTATATATCTTATATCCCGATTTTTGGCAAATGAAATACTTGCTTGTATTGCTTAATTGCTAGCGCAAAGGGTTTTAGTATGTGGGATTCGGGAGGTTATTTGTATAAGGGGTAGTAGTTGGCAAGGTTGTTATAGTTGCAGTTGTAATTGCAAGTGCAAGTGCAATTATAAGAGTAATTGTAAGGGTATTTGTCTTATTTGCATTGCAAGGCTTCCGGACA
>Ga0302221_10000806_pt1 | contig 21259 bp, 3 predicted proteins | sample II_Palsa_E2_1_FD_193517 | JGI IMG/M metagenome (GOLD analysis project Ga0302221, IMG submission 193517) | Peat permafrost microbial communities from Stordalen Mire near Abisko, Sweden - II_Palsa_E2_1 | ecosystem: Environmental > Terrestrial > Soil > Palsa > Peat permafrost | place: Sweden... | reverse complement strand
ATTTACCCCTAATATTGCATTTACTTCTATTCTTATATAGCTTGACTACTAGCCTTATTCTTGATCCTACTTTCGGGTTTTAGCGGGCCTGCTTTTCGGGCCCTAGTTTAAATCCTTTGTACACGCGGGCCTAATATATTTAATATATCTTACTTTTATTTGTAAGTAAAATATATACAACTTGTATAGTTATACTCGGCCTATTTGGGCTATACATAACTTGTACAAATCGGCACTTGCTTTGCGTATACTATTTTACTTCTTATGCTTATTATATATATGTAGTAGCCCCTATTTAACAAGGGACACACATTATAGACTTATTAAATATATTACTTTTAGGGTACTATTGTGTGTTACACATTCGGATCACCTGGCTGTACCAACAAGAAGAATTCTCTTTAAGCAATTGTATAAGCTTTAAAATAGCAATTTGCTTCGAATAACACTAGTATATTTACTATAATAAAACAGGAGTATTATGCTATCTTTAAGCAAGCTAAGCAAGGAAATGTTAACTCAATATACTAGTAAGTAAAATAGTATAAAGCTTATTAAAAGGCTAAAGCTTTTAAGCTAGTTAATATTAAAAGAATAATTGCAGCAAAGGACTTTTCGACTATAATTTTAAGAAGAATAGCCTTTGCTTAAGCAAGCGCAAAACTATTAAATCTTATTAAACAAGACAAGCTTAGCAAAGAGTATATAATACTTAAAAAGTATAATATTATATTTTTGATTATAGCTTTAAAAGATTCTATTATAAAAAGCACTAAAATGCTAGAGATTTTTGCTACTTTTAGTAGCTGCTTAAACCTTTAATTAAAGCAAGAAAATTTGACTAGAAATGCTTAAAATTGCTTATGCCCTTGCTAAAGCATTAAAGCTTAAAAATATTAATAAAGACTAGAAACATATAAAGTTTTAGAACTTGCAATTACTAAATTAATTAATAAGGTAATACTTTAATAATTAACAGCTAAATAATGCAAGAATACTAGGAAAAGGCTCTAAGAATTGCGCTAGAAAAGCTTAAAAGCTAAGCTTAAAAAATAATATAAAGTTAAAATTATAGCAAAAGTGTCTTTTAGCTTAAAAAAAGACTAAAGATTAGCTAAGCTGAAATTTTTAGGAAATGTTAATGCAGCACTTATAAACTTATTTCTTTTAACTTAATTACTAGGCATAAAGTTATATGCTATGCTTGATTTTGCTAAATATCCTTTATTAGCAAGTATTTTATTAGACAATTGTAAAGCTATATACTTGGTAAACAACAAATATTTGCTTAAACTTAAGTTATTTGTTAAAGCCTTTTATAATAAGTGTATTAAAGCCAGATCCTCAAGCCTCTTAATCTTGGAATATAGTATTAAAGTAATTAAAAGTGCTTTAAATAGCACTAGTAGCTTTAGCTTAGCAAATCTAATCTTAAATAATATTATAATTATAAAGGGTTTTTATATTAATATAATATTAAAAGCTTAATTATATAAGGCAAAAGTCTAATATTATAAACTAGATTACTTACTTTGATTTAGAAAAGAGGGAGAAAGTATTATATTAAAGCAATTAAAGTATATATACAATTTAGTGTTCTTTAAATATAAGTTACTCTTTACTTATTTAAAAGTTTTATTTAAGATTTTAACAAGTATAAGAGAAATTCTAATATTTCTAATAATTAAACAAAGTATAAAAAGGAGGTTTTAATGCTTTTAAGACTTCTTTAAATTAAAAAGTAATTTAAAAGAAGTATAATATGCACAAGCAAGGCACTTAGGCTTAAAAGCTTTGCAAGCACCTATCAAAAATGCAAGAAATGTAATTATTAATAGCATAGCAAGAGTAAAGTGCATATATTATACAATTATTTATATAATAAAGGTTATTTTATAATAAGCTTCTAAAAAGAAGTCTTTAAAGCTATTTTTTAAAATTTTATAAGACTTATTCGATTTCCTAGAAAGCTATAATAAAGCTTAATAGTTATTAGTAATTAAAGACAAGTATAATAAGAAGCTTTTTAGCTTTGTTTTTGTAAGCAAGTTTATAATAAAAGTATTTAATATACTTTAAGACTTTAATTATTAGATAAAGAGGCAATATAATCTTGCAATTTGCAAAATAAAGTATAATAATAATATTTTAATAATTGCAATTAAAGGAGAGATAGCTTATAAGATCTAAGCAAAGGAAAAAAGCATTAAGCTTAAGCTTATATTTATTTATACTTATAAGCTTAATAAAGGTTTTAAGCGCGCAAGATATGAGACTATTAACAAGTCAATTGAAATGTGCTTTAAAGCTAGACTTCCAAAAAAACCTTTAGCCGAAAATAACACTTGCTATTATATTTTTGTATAATAAAGGCCCCTTTTACGCATATAATATATATATACTTGATGAGATTTTCGATACTTGGTTTTAAAATTACTTTAAATAATATAATTTAATGCTTATTATGCACTTAACAACTAATCTTTAACTTAATTAAAGTAAAACTTATATATATAAAGCTTATACATATTTAATAATTAAGGAATATAAAGCTAAGAAGCAAAAGAGAGCTTTTCAAGTTAGTCTTTGCAAGCTTATTAAATATCTAATTAAATATATAGCTTCTAATATATATAAGATTTAGGTTCTTGCACTTAAAAAGATTATTATTATGCAAATTATGACTTTTAACAAAGATATTCTTTATTTTAAAGAGTTGAAGCAAGTAAAAGGCCAACTAATTGCAATTACTTAGCAAGTAGTTAAACTAATTAAAGAAGAAGAGACTTAAAGCATTAAGTTAATCTTTAAAAATATTATATTATAAAATAATAACTTACTTAAGCAAATTAAAGAGTTGCTTATTATAAGAGATAAGGCAAAGCTTTTAGTTAAGGTTTTAAGCAGCTAAAACTTAGGGGTAAAAAGCTTTATACTTATAAAACTTGCAAAGGGATTTAGACTTTTGTCTCTAAAACTTACTTTAAAGCTTAAAAGTATATTAAGTTTAGCTAAAAGTAAAGGGGATTTTACTAGGCTAATTAATGCGCTTAGCACTTTAAATAAAGAGGCTATTGAGCTTTTAAACCTTATTAGGAAAGTGCACTTATTTGAAACAAGAGAAAAAAGGACTTTATTAATAAATTTATTATATAATTTAACTTCGGGTAATTTAAAGAAATTTAAAGAACCTCTTAAGCTAATTCTAATTAATTTATTACAAGATTTAGCTTTAAGTAATTTAGAGAAATCTAAAGAGCCTTTTGCTTATATTTCAAGTAATCTAAATTTTTTTAGAGAATTTATAGCAAAGCCAAAATGCAAATAAAAGCATAAAATATAAGTTTAAAGTTAAGCAAGCAAAAAGAATTTAAAGAAAGCAGCTTAATAATAACAAATATAATTAAAATAAAGCTATATTTAATAGCAATTAAGTATATATAACTTTAAGTATATTACTAGTTATTATAACAAGATTAAATAATACTAATTACCTTAAATCTCTCTTTAATATATTATAGCCTAATTAGCTAAGCAAACTAAATAATAAAAACAAAGAAAAGCATAAAATAGTATATATAGTAATTGCAGTATTAATTCTTTAAAAGAGCTTAAAGGGAGGACTACCTTTTAAGGGCAAAGTATTTTGCATTTATCAAAGCAAGCTTTTAAAAGCATTAAAGTTTTAAAATAATTTAAAGAAATATTTACTTAATACTTTATTTTAGCAAAATGCAAAGCTTAAGCTAAAAAACATTAAATTTAAAAACTTCTAAAGGGTTATCTTATATAGCAAAATTATAACTTACTTGATTTTATTAAAGTGAGTATTTATATATAAAGTAAATTTTGATAGCTATTTAATTAAATGTTAATTAAAGATAATTATAAAAAGAAATTTTTAAAAAGAAGAGTTAATCTTGTTAGCTTATATAATAATGCTTGTAATATACTTGTTTAAAATTGCAATAGCTATTGCAGCTTTCTTTGATTTAAAGATTAAACAATTTAATATAGTTAATGCCTTTACAAATGCGAAAAGGCTAGTTAAAAGCTTACTAGTAGCATGCTAACTTCCTAATAGCTTTAAAGTACTAAGAATATATGCGAAAATTAATTAAGCTTTATATAAGCTTAAAGACTCTTTAATATTATAATATAAGGAGTTTGCAAGCACTTCTACTAAAATTGGGCTTATTATATGCAAAGAAGAGTTATATATTTTTATAAATTTAAAGTATAAGGTTTTTGTCTTGTTTTATATTAATAATATTTGAGTAATATTTTATAAAAGCAATAAAGTATTAGCTAAAAATATTATCTAGCAAATAAAGGCAATATATAATCTTTATTTAATAAGAGATATAAAACAGTTTTTGAAAGTTTAAGTAATTTGGGATAAAGCTACTTATAAAATTTAGCTTATATATAATATATATATTAAAAAGATTACAAAGAAGTTTTAGCTAATTAATAAAAAGTATATAAGCACTCCTTTTCTAATTTTAAAGCTTAAAAAGTATATAAGATAAGCTTTCTTTAACCAAATTAAAGAATATTAAGAAAAGGTTAATTTTGTGCTTTATATTGCAATTATAATTAAGCTAAATATAATATATATTGCTTTTTTGCTTTTGCAATTTTTGATAAACTTTAAGCTTAAATATATTTTAGCTATTAATTAAACAATTAAATACTTGTATAAAACACAATTTTTAGAGATTTAATACTTAAACAAGCATTAGGATATTAATTTAATAATTGCCTTTAATGCTTTATATATTAATAATATTAACATTTGACAATTTTTGTAAAGATATATTTTATTCTTGTTTAAAGGGCTAATTATATAAAAAGTAGCTTATTAATTAACAATTACTATTTTAATAATTGAAGTAAAGTTGCTTGCTGTCAAATATATAGCAAAGGAAATTATAGCTCTTTAATGCTTCTTTAAAGATATTAAATTTAATTTAAAGGAGCTATAAATAATTTTCTGCAATAACTAGCAAACAATTAAGCTTATAATAAGAAAAAGCAAGAGAATTACTATTAAGCTATACTATATTAACATTTAAAATATATTGCTATATTAAAAGTATATTAAAAGTATATTTTAAATAATATATTTCCTTATAAAAGAGATATAAGCAAATAGCTTAGCTAAAAGCTTATTGCAGTATAAGTTTAAATACTTTTAATTGTTATTAAACTTGCAAGACTTGTATACAAAGCTTAAAGATACAAAATAGTTAAAAAAATACAATTTCTTTTATTTATAGTTCTTTTTATTTATTTCTAGATATTAACAAGACTTGTTTATTTATAAAAGAGTATAATAAAAGTAAGCAACAATTCTAAGCTAATACTATAAGTTTTAAAGCTTATTTGATTAACTTATTTACTAATTAGCCAAGTAATACCTTAATACAAGTATAATATATAGTAATACTATTAACTAATTCCTCTTTATTATTATCTATATCCTCCTTTGCTTTTAAGAAGCTTTTTTCTTGCTTTTGATTATTTTCCTTATTACTTTTAAAAAGCATATAAACTATAATTCTAAGTGCCTTTAACTACTAAAAGAACTAATTAATAAGCTATATTAAGCTCAAATATAAAAAATAGACTTATATAAGCCAAAGCACTAGCAACTGGCATATTAACAAGCTTTTAAGCTATAATAGCAATAGCAAAAAGAACAAGAATGCACATATAACTAAATATATAGCGCTAGTAATGCGCATTTCTAGTAATAATATTGTAATATTAACTATTTAATTAGCTAGCAAAAGCGCTTTTAATATATTTAAGGCAAAAAATTAGTTGTAAAGCTCCCTGAGAAAGGCAAAGAGCAAAGCAAAGTATTTAAGTAACAAAAACTGCAAGAGAATTTGCAAAAGAGGGTAAAAGTAAGTATATAAGAGAAAGTAAAGCTAATAAATTAGAGATATTAATTTAAGTATAACAACTATAATATTATAAAGCTAAAGTTAATAGACTAGCACTTGTAATATAATACTATAAAAGTTAAATGCATTTTTATAATATTTATATATATAAAAAAATAAACTTATTGCAAGTTGCTTTGCTGCTTGTGCCTTTGCAAGTATAACAATTCAAGATGCTTTAAATGCTCTCTTAAAAACCTTAGCTATAATAAAAGTGCAAAGCAAAAAGCAAATGTTATTGTTAATATTATTAGTTGACTAAAAATGAGCTTTTTAAGCATAAGAAGGCAAGTATATATAAAGCTAGTAAGCAAATAGTTAATTGTTTGCTAAATTGTACATTAAACCCGATTAGGCTTTGCATATTATATTAGCTATAAGACAAGCTATACTAAGATACTAGAGTAGCTAATTAAAAGGTAAGCAATTAATTAGCTAATGCTTAGCTCAACTAGGGAGTGTGTTACACGCGTGAGTAAATGCTTTAAGCTTGTGCTTAAACGCGCACTCAAGCATATAATACTCACATAATTTGCTGCTTCTAGCATATATATAAAGGAAGCTTAACTTCTTATATTTTAGCTTTTAAATCAGACAATTCTACAATCAATGTTTTGTCCCCTTACTCTATATTGTGCGCGACAATATATTAGCACAAAAATCTTACCTCTTAAACACTTCACAATTTTTTAACTAATTTTAATCAGATTTTAATAATTTTAATTGCATTATTTGCGTTATATTATAAACTTTTCAAATCTAATTTTTTATTAAATTATATTAAAGTTTATAATATTTATTATAATTGTTATAATATATTAGTTTATTTACTTGACTGAGCTCACTTAACTTAATAGTAAAAGTTGTTAACTAAGTTATATTTAATAATATAACAACTTGTAAATTATATGAGGGTTATCTTGAAATTTCCTTTTAGTTATTAATTTTATATTAATAGTTTTACAAAATGCACATAACTAAGACTTGGAATTATTAAAATTAAATAAGAATTAAGTATAGAATACATTTTTAAAATGTATTAATAAAGCAAGTCATAGTATATACTAGCATTCTCTAAGCATATAAAGCATTACTAGTATTACCTATTAACTTATCCTCTTATAACTTAACCACATTTATCAAAATAAAGCAAATAAAAGAGATTTTATTATCATTTAATATTAAATTAAAGCCTAATGTATTAAATAACTAATCTATATCCTCAAATTAAGCCTTTTGCCCTTTCCCTTGCTATTTGGATAACTTTTAGATTCTTAGTGCTAAACTACTAGAATTATCTTTTATAGCTTAGCAACTTCTTTTAAAGGCTTTTAACACTTTAACTTATGCTTTAATAGTATCTTTAATATTCGAGAAGGGATTATTACTATTAATAGAGAGTCTTATAAAGCTAGGATTAGCAAGTTGCTCGAGCTAAGTAAGATCGATTGTCTTATTTAAAGTGTCTTCGACTAATAATTTTAGCATAAGCTAAGGATTATTATTATTATTATTATTATTATTATTATTATTATTATTATTATTATTATTATTATTATTATTATTATTATTATTATTATTATTATTATTATTATTATTATTATTATTGCTATTTTGATTAAAATTTACAAATAACCGGATTAGTTAATACTATTATGCCCTTATTTATAATAAAGGAATAACTTACTAAGGAAGGATTTTTAAAGCTTAATATTAAATGCCTCTTTATTGCTATTTACTTAACTTAATATAATATTAAATATAATATAATCTTTGCAATTTTAAGAAAAATTAGCATATTATAGTGCTTATTATTATAGCAAATAAGGAGTTTATTACCTCTTATAAGATAATCTTATTATATATAATTAGCTTAAAACTTTTTTAAAGGAATAAGATAATATATATCTTTAAAGTTAAGATTATTAAATAAAGTATTTAATATATTATCTTATTTGTTTAAAACAAGTATAAAATTTGCAAGATCTTTATTTACTTTAACAAGTTTCTAGGCCTTCTTTGTAAGAAGATAGCAAAGCGCTAACTACTTTATACGTAATATATTTTACTAGCTATTTTTTACTTTAAAATAAGGTAATAATATTAATATAATCTTTTTAAACAAATTATTAAGTAAAATACTTACTATAATCTAATATAGAATTTAATTGTTATAATTTGCCCCTTTAAGCCTTAGCCTCTATAATATAAAGGATTATGCTATAGATTATTATAATTATATATACAAGAATTAGATTTTATTATTCCTTTGTAATAGCACAAAAGCTTAATACTTATATGCCCGGAGATTAAAAGAATATTACAAGACACTTTATAACAATATTACTAGTCTATTTTTGGTATTTAGGCTATTTAATGTTAATAAGTAGTTAAATTGATTAAATTTATTTACTTAATCTAAGTTTAGTAAAAGAATGCTATAGTCTTTTAGCAACTAAATCTAAAATGCATCTTTCCTTGTCTTATTTAATTAGTTTAAGTAATTAGTAAACTTAAGCTATATTATAAATTAAATTATTTATATAAGTTATAAACATTTTTCGGAAATATAATTGCACATTTATATAAGATTAGCACAATTTTAAGGATTTAAATATTACTTAAAGCGCTTACCTTTTAAGCTATAACTTTATTTAAGGGGTATAAATTAAACTTGTCCTTTTTTTGCTATTCTTTTATTAACTTTTAATAATTAGTAATACTCTCTTTAAGTGTATATCTATTATCCTGAAGCTAAAGTAACTATTTAAGGCCTAATTCCCTAGTAACTTATAATATAAAGGTTAAGAAAAGAGCAAGAATAATCTTTTATTATATACTTTTTGTTTAACTTGTTATTATTAGATTTTTGTGCTTGCCTCGAGCTTTAATATTACCTTATAAGTGCATTTTGCTTAAGCCCTTATTATTCCCTTAAAATTGGCTATATATATTATTATCAAGTTAAGCTATTGCTTTATAACTTAATAAAACTTTAGCGCTTAAATAAGAGGAGGATATTAAGCTATATAAATATTAATAAGACAAGCAAGTTTTTAAGCTATTTGAATATTAGTAAAATAAGTAAGGTTTTAATATAAATAGTTTTAAAGTATCTTATATTATGCTTAAAGGGCCTTAATTGTTTGGTTATTGCTTATTCTTATTATATATAATAAATTAAATATATATATCTAATAACAAGGGAATAACTTGCATTATAATACATTTGCAAAGTGTAATTAAAAACACTCTTGTCTTAAGGCATTTAGCTATGCAATTGATTTGTGCTTTAAATATATTAAAGAGGGATTAGTTTCTAGATGCAAAGTCTAATAATAAAAGTATATACTTTAATGCTTGCTTTAAGTCTTTTTACCTTATTAGCTTTCTACTTTGGTTAATTGCTAGCTATTTATAAAGGGTCATATAAAGTTTAGCTAAATAAAGATATAAAAAGATAATGTTAATATAATAGCTATTTGAAAGATTAACAAGATAAAGTTAAGTATAAAGATATTAGATAAAGAGATGTTAGACAAAGAGATGTTAAACAAAGAAATATTAAATAAAAAGGAAAAAAGGAAGAAAAAATTAAATCAAGTTACTATAAAAAAGCTTTAATTTTACTAGTAAAGAAAGGTAAGCAATTAAAACAAAAACAATAATAAAAAAAGTACTACTTTTTATAAATATATATTATTATTTATCCTTTTATCTTTGTATTATAGTAAGTGTTTTTAATTTATTAAAGATATTATATTTCTAGCAAAAATATACCTCTTAATCTCTAATTTTAATATTTGTCTCTAAAATCCTAAACTCTTAAAAGGATAAGCTTATAATGCAAGAATCTGCTTTATAGTCTTTTACTACTATCTTACCAAATATACAAATGCATTATAAGTATAATAAAATCCTAAACTTTTAAGAGGATAAGCTTATAATATAAGAATCTGCTTTGTAGTCTCTTATTATTATCTTGCCAAATACACAAATGCATTATAAGTGTAACAAAATCCTAGACTTTTAAGAAGATAAGCTTATAATACAAGAATGCATATTATAGTCTTTTACTATTATCTTGCCAAATACACTAATATATTATAAGTGCAACAAAATTATATAAGAAGAGTTAGTCTTTAAAACTCTTATATATATATATTCTTTATTTAAGCTAATGCAATAACTCGGTAATATTCTAATTTTAATACTATTATTACAAGTAATATGCTCTTAGCTTACTAGCTTTAAGGCAATGCTATCCTATTACTTAAAAGATTTGCCAATATACTATTAACTTTAACTTTGACTTTTAATATATATATATAAGCTTACATTATACCCTTTAAGCAGCTATTAATCTTATTATTAACTAAGGCAACAATTGTGTTTTGGCTATCTTATAACAAATTGCGTTTATAGCATTACTTCCTCCTTTATAAGACTTTTATGCCCTCTAAAACTTATATCCCCCTTATTAATAGCAATTATATAAAGATTTAAATATTATTAAATTAAGGCTATTTTATTAAAGAGAGTTAGCAAAAGTATAAGTATATAAGGCAATAGATCTACAATATTTAGCAACTTGCAAATGCAAGAAGAAACTTAATACTTACATGCTAAAGTTATAAAAATTATAGTATACTTTGCTATCTTATACTTAAATAAGTTTAATAAAGAATTTAATTTAATTAATTAAAAGTTAAATAAGAAATCGATTTAATAATAAGAATAATAATATAGCTATATAAAGGCAAAGTAATAGCGTTTAAATTAGTTAAAGACAAGAAGGCTAAAGCTAAAGGCAAAAAAAGCAAATAAAGTTACAAGATGCAAGTAATATTCTAAGTTATTAAAACTAAATTATATACTTTAAGTATATTAAAGATGTTTCTTTAAGCAATTTAAGTTGCAAGCATATTAAAGATATTTTTTAAAATAGTTTTAGTAGCAAGCATTTTAAGGACATTTTTTAAGGCAATTTTAGTAACAAGCATCTTAAAGATATTTTAAGGATATTTCTCGGGATAGTTTTAATAGCAAGCATTTTAAGGACATTTCTTAGAATAATTTAGCTAATAGCAAGTAGCTTAATAGCCGAGTGCTATAATATTATTAAAGCCTTTCTTTGTTTTAATATAATTGTTAATAAAATTTCTTTTTTTCTTTATTATTTTGCCGGATTTATTATTTTTATAATCTTTATTGCTTATAGCATCTTTATTACTTTTAATATTTTTAAATATCCCGAAAGCTTAAATGCTTTATTAAATAATATATTCTGCTAAATTTGTCATTTTTATAGTCTTTATTGCTTATAGCGTCTTTATTACTTTTAATGTTTTTTAGTATTTTAAAAGCTTAAATAATTTATTAAACACAAATTATAAGTTAATACCTTAGATTTTGTCCTTAATTTTAAATTAGTATAATCTTAATATAGCTTAAAATATTAATATAATATACTCTTTAATATTAAATATAAGGCTAAGTAGCCCCTTTTTATTTTATATAAACAATTTGCAACTTGTAATTATTAGTTTATAATATAACCTCCTTGCTAAAGCATTAAATAAGGGGGCAAGTTTAGAGTTTAATATATTTAAGTTTATTAATTTAACCTTTAGCAAAGAATTAACTATAAAAGCTATCTTAAAACAATTATATACTTATATAAGAAGCCTTAAAACTAGGTAATAGCAAGCTTTTATAGCAGATATATAATATAGCATAAAGAGTACTTATAAGACATTTAAAGGCTGGCTTTAAAAGCTTTTAATTATATAATATGCAATTATTACATTTTTAAAGCAAAAATATAACAAATAAAATAAAATTATATAAGCTAATATATTTAAGTTAGCTTAGTTTACTAAGAAATTGCTTTTATTAGCCCTTTGTTATAATATTGCTTATATAGCCTTTTAAAGTAAATTGTTTCAAGTATAAGGCTTAATTAATAGCTTAAGCTCTCTTATATACAATTAAGGAGCAAGAGATTAAGATATAAAAGAGTTTTTAAGCAGTAAGGGTATTTATATTTTTAAGAACTTTAAAGACCCTAATGCCCTTATTAATAAATAAGTACTTTATAGCCTAGTCAAGTTAACTAATATTATTATAAAATTATATCTTAGTATATTATTAAGTAAGAATTTAGAAGAGTGCAAGGCTATAATAAAAAATAGATAAAGATATAAAAAGAAGGGTTTTTAGATAATGCTTAAAGTGTTATACTTGGATATTATATATATAATTAGTATTCTTAAAGTAAAGCATATAAGAGAAGCTATAAACTAAGGTATATTACTTTAAATAAGAGTATATCAAATGGCTTTAATAATATAAGGCACTCTTTTTTATCTTATAACATTAGTAGTATTTTATTAAAGAAAGCTAAGATAGCAAGTAATAATAGTCTATTATTTGATTTTATAAGCTCTTATTACAATTAAGAAGAGGCCTTTTTTATTATAAATATAAATATATAAATAAGAGATATTAGTAGCTAAGTAAATACTAAACAAAGAAATTAAGACAAGGCCTCCTATTTTATAAATACAAATATACAAATAAGAGATATTAGTAGTAAAATAAAAACAAAACAAAGAAAGACTATTATTAAATATAGCTTTGCCAAATATAGCTATAATATAAAAGAGAGTTAGTTTGCTGCTAAAAGTCTTAGCTTTATATTATTTAAAGATAGTAGCTAAGATTTAAGTAACTAGGAAAACATTACAAATAGCTAATATATTAATATTAAATCTACTAATAAAAACATGCTAAGCCAAGATAATATATTAGATTAACTTTTATTAGCAAAAGGCTTAGTTATTACTTGCACTTTATATATATTTTTTAGATATATTTGCTTAAAGCTTAGAAAATTAGTAATTAATAATTAACTAGCTTATAAATATAAATAAAATAATAAAAGACAAGATTATTATTACTACAAAAAACCTAGTTAATATGCTAAATTAGCCAAGCTAGCTACTTAAGTGCTAAGTGTATAAGCTATTTATATTATTAGTATTTTAAGTTATAAACCTTTGCTAAAAAGAGTATAATAAAAAAACTTAAATTTTTACTTATTTTTAAATGTTATTATTAGCACTAATATAATAGTTTTACTAAATTAGGCCTAGTTTTGTAGCATTGTTTGTTTTACTTATAGTAGGCTATTTGCTAAACAAGTAGCTTAACTTTAAACAATTAAGCTAAGGGAGAATTATAATAAAGTAATTAACTTGATCTTTACTTGCTTGATATACTAGTGCATTAGCAGTTTAGCTGACTTTTAATAGTAATACTTATATATATTTAAAAAAGGAGTTAACTTTATGCATTTAAAGCATTTACTTAGCTAATTACTTTAATAGCTGCAAATCCTTTTAAATATATAGCAAAAAGTACTTTTTAACAATATTACTAGGATTACTAGCTTATAAGATAAATACAACTTGCAAAATACAATTAACTTATATAATTTCTTTGCTAAGTTTTAAGATAATTAAAAACTTATAAATATTTTTTATATAAAGTTTAATATATTTTTATATTATTTTACAAGAAGAAGTTAATAAAAAGAGGGTTATAAGCTAGAGTAAAAACATATTCTTCTTGCTATTATAGTAGCTTATAACTTAAAACTTATACTTTAATATCTTATATTACTTGTCTTGCTTAAACTCTTTTATACTTAAAAGGTAAATTAACTTGCTATATTATACTAGGAATTGCTAAGCTAAAGACAATTTTAAATTTATTTATATTAATAATAATATTTGCAAGTTAATTTATAAAAATAAAAGCATTAATAGTATTTAGATATTTATAAGTTTTAATAACAAAGATAAAGCAAACTATACTTAAAGTATAAAAAGTCTTTACTTAAGTAATAATAATAGCTAAATTACCCTAAAAACAATTTACAAATAAATTATATTAAAGAGCCTAGATCTTTTAAAGCTTAATTATAAAGACTTTATAACAAATTTAACTAAAGTATAGCCTAATATAAAAAGCTACTTTGGGCAAGTAGCTAAACTTTAGCTTTTACTTAATAAGAAGATAAGCTTATATCTTAGTAAGCCCGAAATAGTTTATAATATTAAAGTTAATTGCGCGAAATTGTAGCAAAGAAGGGGAATAGCAATATAGCTAACAAGTATATACTTTAATTTATCTCTTAATAATAGTAATATAGGATTAAAGTTTAAAATATAGCAATTAAACTTTACACAAATATTATATTTAATCTTTTATAGCAAGTACCTTTTATGTTAATATAAAGTTATAAGTACTTATTTGCGTTATCCTTTTATAGTTTATCTCCCTTTAGTTATTGCTATTAAAGGGATAATAGTATATGTAATTAATTGGGAAGATTTTACAATAAAGCGAGAATTATTTATTATATTAGGAGATAATAGGGTAGTAGCAAATAAACTATTTTAGAAGAGTTGTTAAAAAAGTATTACTATAGTTAAAAAGTCTTAGCTAATTCTTTAGCAAGCAAAATAAGATGCTTATAAGTTAAACTCCTCTTTTGCAAATAGTAGTAAAAATAAAATAAGCTAATAATTATAGTTAGCTATAATTTTATACTTGCAACAAGAAAATCTTATTATAAGTTAATATAATAAAGAAACTATTAAGTTTGTTAACTTTAGCTATATTGTTTTAAGAATGCTTTTTTAAGTTATTTTTGCTAGTAGGACGTTTTCGAGGGCAGTTTTAATAATAGCATTTTTGGAGTTATTTTGGAGGCTAGTTTTGGAGGCCAATTTAAGAGGCCAGTTTAAGAGGCTAATTTCGAGGACAGTTTAAGAGGCTAGTTTTAGAGGCCAGTTTTGGAGGACAGTTTCGGAGGCTAGTTTAGGAGGCCAGTTTCGGAGGCTAGTTTGAGAGGCCAGTTTTAGAGAACAGTTTTGGAGGCTAGTTTTGGAGGATAGTTTCGGAGGCTAGTTTCGGAGGCCAGTTTCGAAGGACAGTTTCGGAGGATAGTTTGAGAGGATAATTTCGGAGGATAATTTAGGAGGCTAGTTTTAGAGGACAGTTTAAGAGGCTAGTTTAGGAGGAGATAGTTTAAAATGCTAATTTATTTCTTATATTCTTATATTATCTAGTATTTATATATTAGTTAAAGGTTTATTAGTTAAAAGTTTATAAATAATATATCTCTTCTTTTATCTTTTGCAAATAAGTTTAGCACTTTAATAGTATACTTAAATTTATCTGTAATAAAAAATTAAAATATCTTCTCCTCTAACTTTATATAATATATTATAAGAAAGGCGTATTGCTAGATTATTATATATTAAATGCATTACTTTTAGAGTTGCCTTAAATCGGTCTTAGCCTAAGTGTATGCACTATATATCTTTGTAGTTTATACCTTATATATTTTTATTTATAATATTTAAAATTATTATAAAAATATAAAATAGCATTATATAAGCCTTTATATAAGTGCAATTAAGCTAGATAATAATTGTTTAATAAATAAGGTAATATTCCCCCTTTAGCTAAAAAGGAGGATAATATAATTTTTAATTAGTTGTAAAAGAAATAGTCTTCTTTGTTTAATTTGCTACTTGCTACTTCTTTAAAATTGCTTTAGTATTATTTAGTGTCTTAATATTTAAAGTTGCTTTAAAAGATAGTTTTAAGGTAATAGTTATAAAAGTTAAAGCTATAAACTTAGCATTACCTTTATTAATACTTTAGTTAAGCTATTATTTAATATAGTAGTGCTAAGTCTTCTTTTATAATAATAAAAATTGTAAAGCTATAGCAATAAGAGCTTGCTATGTCCAAGTTTATACTATATTCTTTTAAGCAATTGCTAAAGATTTTATTATTAAGTTAGCTATCCTTTGTCTAATATTATATAATATATTATCTTTAATATACTAATTTAAATTATTTTTACTTTAATATTCCTTATATGCACTTTGTAATTGTTATTTGATAATATTACCATTATAGCTAGTAATAGTTTTAATAATTAGCTTTATATTTAATTATATAATTGTGTTATTTGCATTAATACTAGCAAATGTTATAAAGTCTATATTTTGCAAAGTAAAGAGCTATAATTTAGTTGCACTTTTATTATATTTAGTTAATAATAGATTTTAGTATAATAGCTAGACTAGTAATATCTTAGCTAGTAACTTGTTAATTTTGTCTTGTTTTTAATAGGGTTTTTTAGAATTTATACTAGTAGCTATTAATCTTTGTTGCTAAGAATAATAAATATTTATTAGAATATAAGGGCTTAAGGGATATGCAAGGAATTGGAGTTTTAATATTATAATTTATAAAGTAATATAAAAGCAAATTTAAAGCTAATGCAATTATATAAAGTAATGTTTAAGATATAAGATTTAAGATAAGTATAAGCATAATAGACTAAAAATGTTTAACAATTATAAAATCGATTTTTAAAGGAAGCTAAAGGTTAAAGAATTATTCGTTTTGTTTATAATTTAAGGCCTTAAAAATAGGCTAAAGTTAATATAGCTAAGCTAGCTTTTCCTAAAATAGCCTAATATAAAGCAAAATTGTTCTTAGTAATTTGGCCTTTGCAAAATTGCCCTTTATAAAATGCCTTCTTTATAATATTATATATTAGCGTATATTATTATATTATAGCGTATCTTTGATTTATATATCTTAATTTTAATATTAATTTTAACTTTAATATATATATATATATATATTTAGCTTGCAAAATATTGTTTATTGCTACTTGCTACGCTTTGCTTTTAAAGCTATTCTTTTAGCTACTACTTTTAGAATTATAATTATAATAGCTAAGCCCTCTAATTTACTTATTTAAGTAGCGCAAGAGTTACTAGATATTAATATACTAAGTAAGTTATTTAATTTTATACTTTTAAGCTTTTTAGAAATATATTTAATAATTTTATAAATGTTGCTCCTTTTACCTTTAAAGCTTAATTTATTACACTATTGCGTCTATAACAAGCAATCAAGCCTCCTTCTTTACTTTTAAATTGCTTTATATTAAATATTAAGCTTTGTAATAAAGCAAATTAAAGTCTTTTAAATTTATTGCTATAAAGTTACCTTATTTTAATTACTTTATTAATAGATAACTAGTTTTGCTTGTTGCAAGCTAAGAAGCTTTGTAATAGCTATTGCTTTTAAGATAAGTTTTACGCATTTATAAAAGAGACTTTTAGCTTTGCTCTTACTCTTATAAATTGTAAACTTAAATTCAAATTTATATTACTAATAAAGGGACTTTTTAACAAGTATTTTATTATATTATTTGCAAGTGCATTTACAAATATTATAAGTGTAATATTTAATGCTTCTTATCCCTCTTAAAAGCTAAGCATATTAATGCTTTGTCTTTAAAGACTTATATTTAAGGAGCTTGTTTTTTGCTATAATTGTCGGGCACTAGAAATACTACAAGTCTTTATTATTAAGAAACTTATAGTTAAGAAACTTGTAATCTTTGTTACTAAGAAATTTATAGTCCTTGTTACTAAGAAACTTGCAATCTTTATTACTAAGAAACTTATAGTCCTTGTTACTAAAAAACTTGCAATACTTGTTACTAAAAAACTTACTATTATAGTTAATAGGCGCTTTAAAGGAATTATATATAATATTAGTTAATTGCTTTAAAGAGGTAATAAAGAAGAGATTGCAAGCTTGCTAAAAAGAGAAAAGGACAAGTTAAAACAAGATTATAACTTGTATATAAAAGAGTATAATAAGTATCTTTGCAATATAGATAAAGACAATTATTTACTTCTTTCTCTTTAATATTAATTTTTATGCTAATAAAGTAAGCTTAAAATGCAATATGGATTAAATAATATTGCTTATATATATCTTAACTTATATATATAGCTTTAAGTTTATTAACTATTTTATTACAATTTTAAACTTAAAATAATATTAGATTATATTATTAAAGTAAGATTTTTTAGAAGATAACTCTTGCTTATATAAGCATATAAGGTCTAGTATAGCCTTTAAATATTTAATACTTTTGCTTAATCTCTTTTTTTTTTAGCTATATTATAAGTATTAGCAAGACTATTATAGCATATGCTATTGCTTATATTTAGCATTATATTAATTATATATAAGTTTAAATTAAAGCCTCCTTTAAAGGATATTATTATTTAAATAACCCTCTTACAAATAAGGAGATTATATCTTATACTTATAATAAGGAATTTATTAAGCGCTTTGGATTTAATTGCTTATATACCCCTTTAAGTCTTATTTATTTTATTAAAAAAAGGCTTAAAGTTAATATTACTTTAATTCTTTTTAGCCTTTTTAATATTTGAATATACAAAAGTTAAGCTTATTTCTTTACTAGTAGCAAATATATACTAATTGTAGTTAAAGTATATAGTTAGCAAATTCTCTTTATAAAAGTAAAAGGACTTTTAATTAGCAAAGAAAAAGAGTTTAAAAATAGTAATAAAAATTTAACACTTTTAAAATTTATATTATAACTTAAAAATAGCAAAGTCTTTATAGTCTTAATATTTAATTCTTTTTAGACTAAGTTTTTTGATATTTTTAAAAAGAAAAAGTTTTAGCAAGTTTAGCTAAAAGAAGAAAAAAAAATATAAAAGGTAAGTAATATATAATAAAGCTAAAACTAGCTACTTATAATTTATAACTTTATTAAACTGCAATTGTGTTTACTCTTTTCTAAGATAAATTTTAAATTAATAACAATTAAAGCCCTCGAAATCTTACAAAGATATTAAAGCTATAATTTGCTTCAAGAACCAAGTTTATCTTATATATATTATAGGGTTTCTATTATTCTTATAAGCAAAACTTTATTGCAATTTAGGGTTAAAGATATTACTTATTATATTAAAGCAATAGTTTAGCTAAAGTAAGCTAAAAATAAGATTTTATGCAATTAAATAAGTCTTAAAGCAGTTAAGATAAGTAAATAATAAGAAAAATATTATATTAGGACTTTAAATGCAAAACTTGCAAACTAGATTATTTAAGACTTTTAACTGCTTATAAAGAAACTCTTTATTTAATTTATTATTACAAGTAACTTTTTAGGCTTTCTCTTAATTAAAGTACTTTAATTTATTTATAATAAGATCTTTTATAATAATAAGAAAAAGTAAAATAATTGTTATAAGTAGCTATATATTACTAAGAAAGAATTACTAAATATTAAAGAAAAGAGGAAAAAAGAATAATAATAAAGCAAAAACTATTACAAAAATATAAATAACTACTAAAGTCTTAAGAAAGATCTCTTTAATATATATTACTAAGCTTAACTTTATATCTTATTTCCGGCTTTAATAGACTTAAAAAACAAAGATAGTAAACCCTTTAAACTAACTAAGCAAGAGTAAATAGACTACATTTGCTTAAAAAAGAATAATAATATTTAATAATAAGTTTTTAAGTCGGATTCAAATCCTTATTTCAGGAATTTTAATATAATTGTTGCTTTATTTGCTAAGCTTAAAGCAATTAGTAAGAAGATAAACAAGTAATACAACTTTATTAATATAAAAAGAAAGGAAGCTTATTAAATTTAGACTTTATACTTCTTTATTAGCGTTTATATTTTATATTTTATATATATTATAAAATTGTATTAATATATAAAGCTAATTATATTTTTTAATAAATAATATATATTTGCAAAATTTTGAAAGAAGATATTATTTAAATTAATAAAACAATAACTGCTAAAGCAATTACTACTTAGCTTGCAAGGTTCTATTTTAATATTAACAAAAAAGCTTTAAATTAAAGGATTACTTAATATATTATTATAATAAATAATGCTTTTATAACTAGTTTAACTTTAGCTAAAGCTATATTAGTCAAGTTTTTAGAACCGGATTATTAAGCTATTACTATAATATAAGGGTATACTTGACATTATAAGCAAAGAAACAAGAATATAAAAGTGTATTCTTAAGTATTTTTTATAAAAGATAATACTATAAAGATAAAATTTGCATACTTAATAAGCTATAAGCTAATATTACTAAAGCTATAACACAAGTGTTAGCTAATATTTAAGGCAAAGGCAAAAGCAAAGCCTTAATATAAGCAAAATAAAAACAAAGTTTAATACAAGTTATTAACTTTAATAATAATTTATATAATAAATAGCAAAATTAGACCCTTTAAATAAAATTGTCCTTTAAATTATCCTCTTAAACTAACCTCCGAAATTATCCTTTTTAACTAACCTCCCAAACTATCCTCTTAAACTATCTTTCCAAATTATCCTTCTAAATTGTCCTCCTAAACTATCCTCCTAAACTGTCCTCTTAAACTGTCCTCTTAAACTAGCCTCCTAAACTGTCCTTCTAAACTAGCCTCTTAAACTATCCTCCTAAACTAGCCTCCTAAATTATTCTCTTAAACTGGCCTTTTAAATTGTCCTTCTAAATTGTCCTCCCAAATTGACCTTTTAAACTAGCCTCTTAAACTGTCTTTAAACTGTCCTTTAAACTGTCCTCTTAAACTATCCTCCTAAACTGCTCTTTTAAATTGTCCTTTAAACTGTCCTTTAAGCTGCTCTCTTAAACTGTCCTCCTAAACTTATACTAGCCTCTTAAATTAGCCTCTAAAATTACCCCAAAAATGCTACTATTAAAACTGCCCTCAAAAATGTCTTACTAGCAAAAATGACTTAAAAAAGTGTCTTTAAAATAATATAGCCAAAGTTAATAAACTTAGCAATTTCTTTATTACATTAACTTATAATAGGATTTTCTTGTTATAAATATAAAATTATAGCTAATTATAATTATTAGTTTATCTTATTCTTGCTACTATTATTAAAAAAAGGAGTTTAACTTATAAGCATTTAAACTAGCCTTTTAATTGTCTTTTTAAATTGTCTTCTTAATTATATCTCTTACTTTAAAGATTTAAGCTAAATCCTTAATATAGTAATAAAACCCTTATATTATTACTATAAATAAGAGAAAAAGGTTAGTGATAATAGCAACAATTTTGCCTTATTAAAGGCTTATAGTTGTATAAGCGGCTAAATTGTGTTACTCTATTTGTATTATAAGTTCTTTAAGCTGCATTAAGAGGCAAAGCAAAAGCTAGCAAAGCAAGAGCTAATAAGGCAAGAGCTAGCAAAGTAGGAGCTGGTAAAGCAAGAGCTAGCAAAGTAAAAGCTAGTAAAGCAAGAGCTAGTAAAGCAAATATATTACTATTTATAGACTTAGTTGCAACTTTTGCTAATTTTTTAAACTTTACTTACTTAAATTAGT
>Ga0302221_10000804_pt1 | contig 21284 bp, 8 predicted proteins | sample II_Palsa_E2_1_FD_193517 | JGI IMG/M metagenome (GOLD analysis project Ga0302221, IMG submission 193517) | Peat permafrost microbial communities from Stordalen Mire near Abisko, Sweden - II_Palsa_E2_1 | ecosystem: Environmental > Terrestrial > Soil > Palsa > Peat permafrost | place: Sweden... | reverse complement strand
TATTTAATTTATTTAATTTATTTAATTTATTTAATTTATTTAATTTATTTAATTTATTTAATTTATTTAATTTATTTTAATTATTATTATTATTATTATTATTAAATTTATTATTATTATTATTAAATAATTTATTATTATTATTAAATTTATTATTATTATTTTTAAAAAAAAATCGATTTTTAAAAGTATAAAAATATAATGCTTATAATTTATTATAATAAAAACAAGCTTTTATACATTAAAAGTTTAAAGAATCTTAAATAAAAAACTTTAATAAATTTAATAAATATTACCGAATAATGCTTAAAGTATTATATAATTATAAATATATAAGAAATATTATTTGAATTAAGTATAAAGCTTTTATTTATTTAAAAGAATTTTTTATTTATATAATCTTTCGCGATCCGTTAAAGTTTTAATTTTATAAAGTCTTTAATTATAAAGTCCTTTTTTGTTTAAAGACTTTATTCTTTAAAACTTTATTATATAATCCGTTTTTTTATATAACTTTATTATATATTATTAAATTCTTTATAATATTTCCTTTAACGTTTAAGCTTTAAGTTATAATAATAATTTATAATATTATCTTTTTTTTATTTTAATAATATTTTATTATATATAATTTCTTTAAAAATAACATTATTTTTCGTTTTTTTATTTTTAATTACTTTATTATACTTTTTATTTTTTATATTAAATATAAAGAATATATTACTTTTACTTTATATATCGAATCTTTTATTTATTTAAATAAACTTTATTTATTTTATATTAAGTAATCTCGTTTATATTAATTAAACTTTAATTTTTCTTCTTGCTATTCGGAATATATATAATTTAAACGATATTATAATTTTAAAAATTACTTTAAATTATTAATTTTAATTATTTATAAGCTTGTTTACCACTTCTTTTTTAATCTTTGTTATTATTATCTTTTTATTTCTCTTTTAAATCTATACTTTAAGTCTTTTTAATTATTTTTCTTTAAACTAAAAAACTTTCTCGATTAAGCTTTTCGCGAAGATAAAGAATTTTAAACAAGTTTAAATTTTTATAATAAAACTCTTTAAGCTTTTTAAAGTAATTAAGATTTTTTTTTAATTCTTAAATATTTTTTAATTATAAATATCTTTTTTATTTAATTAAATATTTAATTTTTCCTTAAATATATTAATAATTAAAAATAATCTTAACTTTATATTTTTTTTATAAATCTAATTATTAAACTTTTATAATTAATATAATAAATATATTTAAAAATATTAATTTAAAAAGCGATATATAAAATATTAAATATATCTTTATTATTATTAATAATTTAAATTTATAATTTATAAACTTAATCTTTTTATTGATTTTAAATAATTTAAATTTTTTATAATTTAATTTTTTATTTAATCTTTTTATTTTAATGTTTTTTTTAAATAAATAAACTTTATTCTTTTCTTTAAACTTAAGTTTTATATTATACTTTTAATTATAATATATTATTATTTATTATATAATAAATTTAATGTTTATAATTAATTCTTTATATAATACTTTAATCTTGTCGATTTTAATAATAATTTATTATATATATACTTTATTAATTAAAAGTATATTATATATTATTAAAATATATTTATAATTTATAAAAAACGGAATAATATTTATAATTTTTAATTCTGCATTATTATATAAATATTATATTAAAAGTAATAATTTAATTTAATTATTTTATTAATAATTAATATAATAACGTAAATATATTTTTATTATTTAATTAATCTTTTTTGTTTATTTATTTATTTATAAATAAAACATTAACGATAACTTCTTTTTTATCTTTAATAAAGCTATTAATATAATTTAAAACTTAAATATAAATAATTTATTTTAATTTAAAATAATTTTCTTTAAAGTTTTATAATTTATAATAATAATTTAAAATAAAATATATAATAATTTCTTAATTATATTAAACTTATTATATAATATTATATATATATACTTTATTAATTTATTTATAATAATTAAAATAAAATCATATTTATGTCTTGTTTATAATTCTTTTAAAAGTAATAACTTAATTATAAAGTTTATAATAATAAATTTTTAAAGTTATAAAAGTATATTATATAATTATATTTTATTATATAAAATATATTTTATAACTTTATTTTATATATATATATTATATTCTTATATTATATCTTTTATAACTTTTTTAATTTTTAAAAAATAATATATTTTAAAGATTTATTTTAAAGTCTTTTATATTTTTTAATATTTATAAATTAATAATTTATATTTATATTTAATAAAATCTTTTTTTATACTTAAAAGTATATAAACTCGTCTTTAAAATAATAATAATTTATAAAAGTTAAAGCTAAAGTCTTTTTATAAATCTTTTAATTATTTTTTTATTATAATATTTTTTTTATATTATTTTTTAATTTATTTATTTTATTCGTTTGCGTTTAATAAAAAATTATTAATAATTATAAATTATTATATATTGAATATTAATGAATTATTTTTCTTTTTAAATATCGCTTTTAATTTATATGTTTTATTAATAAAATATTTTAGTTTTTTGCTTAAAGTATTTACTTTAATGTTTTTTATTCTTTTAATATATAAAATTCAAAAATTGTATATAATAAGCGTTTTTGCTTAATATATTTATTATCGATTAAATTCTTTTATTATAATAAAATAAATAAGATTTTTATAATTAATATAAACTTATATTTAATATTTAAACTTTTTTAAATATATTTTTTATTCTTAAAAAATATTTATAATTATTAATAATTCTTTATTATAAATTTTATAATTAAGTTTTATTAATAATAGTTTTTAAGAATAATATATTATTAATTACTATTTCTTGTACTTACTTTATTAATTTAATATTATTTTTAAAGTATAGTTTAACGAGTTAATTTTTATAATAATTTACTTTTTTAAATTAAAAATTAAAAATATAAATATATATATAAAGTCTTTTTTAAATTAATTAAAAGCACTTTATATTAAATATATTTATTTAAAATTTTTATCTTTCTTTATTAATTTTATAAATAAAGTAATAATAATAAAATATTTTTTAATAAACTTTTAATAAAAGTTTATAAATTTTAAAAAAGATTATATTTCTTTAACGTTAATCGATTCTTTTTATTTAAAAATAATATTAACTTTTAATAAATTTATAAATAATCTTTTTAAAGTTATTATATACTTTAAAAAAAATTTTTTTTTTAATAAAATATATATTTTTTTAATTTATAAAATAATTATACTTTAAATAAAGTTATTAATATTTTTTTTATATTTTTTATATATTATTTTAAAATATATTAAAATATTATATAAATATATAATATATATTTAATTTAAGTATTTTTTAAAAATAATATTAATTATTCTTATATACGTTATTAATATATTAATAAACTTAAATAATATAATTTAATATTTAAAATAATTATATTTATATTAAAATACTATTTTTTATTCTTTATTTCTTTTTATATAAATAAAGTTATATACTTTATATAAGTTTAATTTAATAAATATTATAACTTTATTAAACTTATTTTATAATTCGTTTATAAATAATAATATATAATAATCTTTAATAATAATTATATTTAACTTTTAATAATTAATATAAAGCTTTTTCTTTTTATTTTTTTTAAATATAAATAATATCGGACTTTTTATTAATAAATTTAATAATTTAATAAATTCTTTCTTTAAATTCTTATTAATATATTCTTTTAATATTTTAAAATTAATTTTTAATATTTAATAAATTAATAAAAAAAATAATTCTTTTTTTTTTAAAAGTATTTTATAATTTTATTATTTATATTAAAGTAAAGCTTTAATATTTATTTCTTTTTTAAATAATTTTATAAATTCGTTATATTTTTTTAATATTTACTTTAAAAATAAATCTTGTTTTTCTTTTATTAAATATTTTAACTTTATTTAAAAAGTAACGTATACTTCTTTAAAGTTTTATAAAAAAATTAATTTTTTTTTTTTTTTATATAAATATATATTTTTTAAAATATTTATTTTATAATAATATTTTTTATTTTTAATTAATATTAAAGTTATAATATTAGATTTAAAGTATTCTTAAAATAACTTTATGTCGTTTAATAAATATAATATTAAAAACAATATATTCTAAATACTTTTTAAATATTTCAAGTATAACTTTTATTATTTTTATTTTTATTACCTTAAATTCTTTATTAATAAATTCTTTATTAATTATTTTTAACTTATAAAAATAATTTTTAATTTTAATTTTTAATTTTAATTATAATATTATTTTTTATAATATAAAGTTTTTTATAATTCTTAAATTAATTATAACTTATATTTAATTACTTTAATAATAATTATTATAATAAACTATTGTTTTTTTATATTAATTATTTTATAATATTTTTAAAATATATTAATCTATTATTAAAGTATTCTTTTAAGTAATTTTATTATTTATACTTTATATATTTATTTAACTTTAAACTTATAAATTATTTTAAAAAAATATAATTTATAAAAAAGTTAAATATTATTTTATATATTTATTTATAATCTTTAATCCTATCTTTAAATTAATAATTTTTATATTTTTTCGTTATTTAATTCTTTTTATTTAAATATAACTTTTAAGTTAAATAAAAATAATATATATATATTTAATTACTTTTAATTTCTCTTTATTTTATTTATTAATAATCTTAAAACATTATTTTTTATTATATTCTTTAATTAAGTCCTTTAGCGAAAGCGTCGCTTAATTTCTTTTATTTAATATTTAACTCGTTATTTTATAAAATTAATATTTATTCTTTAATATTATTATTTTTTAAAAACACTTTTCTTTAAATTATTTTTTATACTTCTTTTATTTATAATTATTTATTAAGCTATATAAATAATATCTTTTTTTATATAATTTTTAATTATTATTTTAATGTTAATAATTTTTATTTATTTATATTTAATTTTATCGAGTTATTAAATTTATTATTACTATTAACTTAAATATATATATATTCTTCTTTTAATTATTCTTTTAAAATATTTAATAATCGTCGTTAATATTATCGATTATACTTTAATATTTCGTAAACTTTTAAGTATTCTTTTATTTAATTAATTATATATATTTCTAATAAGTTATAACTTTTACTCTTACTCGTTATATAAAGTTATTTCTTTTTCTATAATACTTTTTTTTTTAATAAAATCTCGTTATATATTTTAATAACTTATATTTAAAGTATAATTTTTTTTTGTATCTTTTTTATATTTTTTCTTTAAAGATTTATTTTTTCTTTATCGTTTTAATAATAACATCCAACTTTATAAATAAATAATATTTATTTAAAATCTTTTTTCGTTTATACTTTTATAAATATTATTTTTACTTTTTAAGATTACGTTCGTATATATAATTATTAATCTTAATTATTAATATAATAAATTCTTATAAATTATTTAATTTCTTAAACTTAATTATTTTATCTTTAATTTTATTTTTAAAACTAATATAAAACTAATATTATAATATTATTTTACTTTATTAAGTTTTTATTATTAATTATTAAAAGTTTATTATATAAGTTATTATTAAGTCTTTTTACTTAAAGTATTTAAAGTTTTATTTTATTATAACTTTTTCTTTAATATTTTTAAATACTTATTATATTCTTTTATTAAATCCTTTTATAATATAAAAGTATTTAATAATATTACTTTTTATAATTATAATATATTATTTTTATTTATTTTTATACTTTATATAATTAATTAAAAAAAAGATTAATTTAATCGAAAGTATTTTTTTATAATATTATAATAATTTATAAAATTTATTAAATTTTTATTTTAAATTTATATTTATTAAAAGTTATATAAAGTTTACATTAAACTAAAAATAAATTTAATTTAAATCAAGTTTTTTTAAACTCGTTAAGTAACTTAATTTTAAGATCTTTAAAAATAAAATCTTTTTTTAAAATAAACGTTTCTCGTCTTTACGCGATTTCTTTTTTGCTATTACTTCTTTTAATAAATATAATTAACTTATCTTAAATCAATATTATTTATATAATAATACTTAAAGTATAACGTTTATAATTTATTATAATAAAAACAAGCTTTTATACGTTAAAAGTTTAAAAGGTTTTAAGTAAAGAGCTTTAATAAGTTTAATAAATATTATTGAATAATGCTTAAAGTATTACGCAGTTATAAATATATAAGAAATATTATTTAAGTTAAGCACGAAGCTCTTATTTACTTAAAGGAACCTCTTACTTATATAGTCTTTCGCGATCCGTTAAAGTCTTGACTCTATAGAGTCCTTAATTATAAAGTCCCTTTCTGTCTAAGAGCTCCATCCCCCGGGACTCCATCACGTGATGGATTCCATCACGTGACCCGTTTCTTTATATAACCCTGTCACATGCCATTAGGTTCTCTGCAACGTCTCCTCCGACGCCTGAGCCTCAGGCCGCAATGGTGGTTCGTAACAAGAGAGTCACAGGCCCTTATCTCTTATCTCGACAGCGCTTCTCCGCCTTGCAGCCTTAAATTTAAGGCCGCCACACCTGCGCAGCTCTCTTTTCGCACCCATTTTCCACACTCATTTTTTAAAAAATGAAATTATCGCGAATAACGGTCTGAATCACGTGCAAAAATTTTTCCTGATAGTCTATCAATTAGGTCCAAATTACGAATTAGACAAAACTTCAGTATTACGGTTATTTAAAGCGGTATTTTAAGTCTTAAATAAGTGGTGGAAATCGTTATTTTGGTGTTCCTGCCAGACGCAATGACGTCGTTATAGCTACACCTCAAAACCTTAACGCCGGTTTTAATTTTTTAAAAAATTATAACTTCTTTAATAATAAAACTAAGCACGTGATTTTAAATTCCCTAAATAGGTCTAGTTCGGGCTTATAATTTTAATTAAGCGAATATCACGTGACTTATTAAGGACTAGCGCTTTAAATAAAAACGTAGGTTTTAAGGGTCCCTTTGAAATGGAGCGCCCCTATTGGTCAAAAGGCGTTCAGCAGTCCTAAATAAGAGATTTACGCCACCTCGCTTGCAGAAACATTATCTTTCCAGTGTTAAGAAATTAGCGTCCCTTATCAGTAAATACCCTTGTTCTAAAAGTGGAGGAGAAGGAAAAACTTAACGAAATAACCTTTAAACATTCTATTTAAAAGTAAAGTATAATTTATAAAAAAAATAATAAAGTTTTATTTTATTTATTATAATAACTTTAATATAAAAAAAATATTAAAAAATAATATTAATTATTTTATTAAAAATATAATTTTTAATATATATTTTAAAGTTTTTTATTAAAAAATATAATTTATAAAACGGATAATATATTTTTTTATATTTAAAAATAAATATAAATTTATATATAATATTAAAGTATATTCTTTATTATAAAAATTTTTTAATATAATTATTTTAAAAAAAAACTTATAATTAAATAATTTAATTTATATTTTTAATAATATTTAAAATATAAAAAAAATTAATTAAATATTCTTTTTTTAATATATAATTCTTTATAATAATTTATAAAAAAAACTATAATTAAAAAATAATTATTTATATAAAAAATATATATATTTATTTTAATTTTATAATAAATTAATAATATTAATAAAATTTAAATTTTATTTTTTTATTTTTTAGTTTTATTATTATTAATTAATTAATTAAATATTTAATAAATACTTTTAAATATTATTTTTAATAATATAATTTTTTTTATTATTATTATATTTATAATATTAAATAAATTAAATAACTTTATTAAAAGTTTTTTTTATAATAAAGTTTAATATATTTTATTTATAAAATTATAATAATAATAACTTTTTTTTAAAATATTATATTTAAAAACTTATAATTAATTAATTTATTTAAAATATATTTTTTTTAATTTTATAATTTAATTTAAAAAATTTTAAAAGAAGTTTTATATTTAATATAATAAATATATTATTTTTTCTTTTATAAGTTTTTTATAAAAAATAAATATATTTTTATATAATTTAAAACTTTATAAAAAAAATTTAAATAAAAATTTTTAAAAATATTATATATATAATTTATTCGAGTTTATTATTTTATATTTTATTTAAATATAAATATTTAAATATAAATTTTAAAAAATTTATATAAATATATTTTATTTAATAATTTTTTTAAAATATAAAAAATATATTTAATATAATATAATTATATAAAATATATAATTAATATTAAAAAAAATTAAAAATTAAGAATTAATTATTTTATTATTTAAATTTATTTTTATATTAATTTTAAATATATAAAAATATAAAATATATTTAAAATTATATATTTTAAAAATAATATAATTAAATAAAAAAAAATTTTTTTTTTAATAATAAATAATTTATTTTTTTAAAATTAAATTATTAAAATAATATTATAATTAAATTAATACTTAATTTAAATATATTTATTATAATAATAAAAAAATAATAAAACTTTTAAAATAAATATTTAAAATAAAAACAAAAAATATTATAAATATTATTTTATAAAAATAAATTAAAATTAAATATAATAAAAAAATAAATAATTTAAATTAAACTTATTATTTAATTTTTATATTTTTATTATTTCGATATATTTTAATAATTAAAATCCGAAATATAATTATAATTTTTATTTTTAATTAGTTTTTTTTTAATTTTATATAATTATTAATAAAATTTAATTAAATTTAAAAACTAAAATTATTTTTAATTTAAAGTTATTAATTTTAATAAAAATAAAAAAAATAAAAAATAAAATTTAAATAATAAATATACAAAAAATAACGTTTAATTACTTTTATATAATATTTATAATTTTAATAATATTTTTTATTATTATTTTTTTTTTTAATTATTAATTTAATATAAAATTTAAATTCTTTTATTTTAATATTATAAATTTATTAAATATTTAAAAAATTAAAAAGAAATAAAAAAAATAAAGAAAATAATAATAATAATATTAATATTTAATTAATTTTAAAAATTTTAAAAATAAGTTTTTAATTTTATTAATTAAAATAAATTATAAACTTTAATGTTTAAATAATTTTTTTTAAAAAGATTTTTTTATTTTTTATATTTAAAAATAATAATATTTATATTAATAATAAAGTTTTTTTAAACTTAAAATAAAGAATTAAATAAAATAATAATTTATTTTTTAATAATTTTTTTTAATTTAAGAATAAGAATTTCTTAAACAAAATCTTTAATATAATCTTTTAAAAAAATTTAATATTTATTTATTATAAAGTTATTATTAAAGTAAAAATTAAATTAAACATTATTTAAATTTATTTTAAAGACTTTTTTTTAATAATTATAAAGTATAATTATTAATTATAATTTATATTAAATAAAGACATAAAACTAAAGCTTAAACTTTAATTAATTAAAAAAAAAATTTAAAATTTAAACTTATTTTATTTATTTTATTATTATTTTTTTATAATATTATTTAATTATTTTTATAATATTAAAACTATCGTTTAATAACTTTTAATTATATTCTTCGATAATAATTTTTTTTTTTTTACTTTCTTTACTTTAAAGTTATTTTTTTAATAAAATTATTATAATAATAAAATAAAATTAAACTACTTTTAAATAAAATAAAATAAATATTATTAAAAAACTTAATTAAGAGACTAGCGAAAAGGGAAATAGATATAAGCTTTTAAAAGCAAGCATGTAATAAATTTTTTATAAGAACAGAGTATAAAGAAGAACGAGAAGGATATAGTTATATTTTAAAGAAAGGGACCCGAAACGGCTCTTATATCTTAAGCGGAGCTATTAACCGCAATATAAATATTTTGAGCTATATCCAATAATTCCTGTTAATATAGCTTTAGCAAAGTTATAGTATATAGCTTAATAATACGAAAGAATAATAATGCGTTACTATCATGAATATCGGGGATAGGTCTATTAATAAGGATGCAAAATTATAAAGGAAAGAATTCGCGAAGCGAGTTCATTAAGTTCATTCGGCGTTGCTTAGTCAAAATTTATCACTTGTCTGCTGGGTGAGCGGTAGAAGGGTCTTAACGGGCCGGAGGATCTGCCGGGGGTAGACGACTTGCTGGGTTCTTTCCGCTGGTACGATGCAATCTATATAAACCAGGGAGATGACGAGGAGAAAGGTCATCAGGTCCATCGGATGGGAGATGTCTATCGGAGGGCGAATAAGGTGGTCGTTTAGCTTGGCCCGGCGGAAAATGACAGTGATCTTGCGATGGAATCTCTTTCGGGGCTGAGTGAGAGATTGTCTTCATTAACTTTTGGATCCGTTGTTCCTAATTTCGGGGAGAATGGGCTGCCAGATGAAAACAGTCCGGTGTGGCATGCCGTTGGCAACCTGTTCCGTCGGCAGTGGTTTGGACGTCTATGGACTTTCATAAGAAAAATATTAATTAAGAATAAGGATCAAAATAAAAAAAAGTTATAAAAATTTTAAAGAAAAAACTTATAAGTTTATTATTATTTTATAAATTATATTATAATCTTAAGAATAATTAAGACAATATTATACTTAATATAAATATTAGTTTAATAAAATAAAATAAAATTTTAAAATAATTTAATAATAAAAAAAAAAAGTCTTTAAGTTTAAATCTAGTTTATAAAATTATATAAAATAATAATATAACGCCATTAAGTAAAAATATAAAAAAATCTTAAAGTACTTATAAAAATTATATTTTTGATTATACGATATTTATTTTATTTTAAAAATAAATATAAATATATTTATTATATAATTAAATAAAACTATAATAAATCTTTTAAGAATATTAATAATATATTAACTAATATAAATCCAATTATTTAACTTTAAAATATAATATATTAAAGAAATAAAATATTTTATTATTAATAAATTATTAAAAAGACTATAATATAAAAATAATTTTAAAGATAAATTAAATATTAATGACTTTATTATAATAAAATTAAATATAATAAAAATTATTATTATTAATATTAAAATAAAATTAATATTAATAATATATTAATTAATTTTATTAAATAATATAATTATATAATATAATATTATAAAATAAAAAAAATAAAATCTTAAAGAATTAAATTATTAAGTATAAATATTACTAATATAGTTAATATAAAGAATAAATAAATAAAACTTAAAAAAGAAAATTTAATTAATTTAAGACTAACGAGGGATTATAGAAGCATTAATAAAAATAATAATATTAATAAAACTTTTTCTTCGCTAAGTTTTATTTTATTTAATTTATTTAATAATAATTATTTTAAAAAATATTAATTATTTATAAAATATTTAATTATATTTATTAAGTTTAAAGAATATTTAAAGAAAGAATATAAAAGATTAAAGAAAAAAACATTAAATTATAATATATAAGATTATAAATTATAAAAAAATATTATAAATTATTATTTCTCGAAATTAATTATTAATAATAATAAAAAAAAAATAATTAAAAGAAAACTTTATAATAAAATAAATTATATTAAATAAAAAATTATATATATAAAAATAATTATATAATATTAATAATCAGGATTTTATAATAATATTTAAAAATATTATATTTCTTGCTATAAATATTAATTTAAAATTAAACTTAAATAAAAAATAATTTTATATTTAATAAAAACTATATTTTTTTTTTATTATATTAATATTAATATAATAAATATATCGAATTATAAAGAATATAATTACTTACTTATAGCAAAAGATAACTTTTTAAGATAAACAAAAATTAAGTCTATAAAGACTTTAATAAATATAAAAATAATAAAGTTTATTTATAATAAGTACTTGTGGCAAAATTGATAGCAGTCGCCGGGCAAAAAATGGCCGACTGGAGTTTGATTAGTACAGTGGCTGTACAGTTATGGAAACTTGGTTTATGGTCTGCCTGTGTTGGATATCAGCGACTGGAGAAGCTTGGGAATGGTATCAAGGCGGTGATTGATATAAGTTGGGCTAGGAGTTACCTGAAATATCACAAAGAATTGGGCCCTACATACCTGCTGGAAATGGTCTCTCATAAGACTTGCCTCGAGCCTAGAGACCGGGTCTACGCCATATTAGGCATGACCAGCCTTAGCTTTAGAAACCGGATTGAGATTTCTTACTCCGATGGAACCAATCAACACATATGGAGAACATTTATCGACTGCGCAAAAGCGTGCATCGAGGAAGGTCATTTTCCAATTCTTGGACTTGTGGCTGGCAGGGAACGGATTTCTGATCTACCTTCATGGTGCCCAAATTTTCGCTCAAACCCAGCTGATCTTGGCCGATACTCTGGACGAGAGGTTTTGTTTGCAGGAAACACAACCGGATTATCCTGTTCTAAAATACCCTCTATCAAGACTTCTCGCGAGTCGGATACGCTACTTGCAACAGGATTTCGAGTTCTTCTGAGATTGTTGATGGGTATTACGATAGGTCCAATGTACCACAGGGCGTTCAACTACAACAGCGAGCACGAAAGTTTATTGAGTGGGAAAGCCGCCGGTTGGCATTGGCTCAGAAAACTCTGTCTCTTTCCGCCAAAACTGTTCCTCTCGCACACATCTTCACATTAACTGCCAGTACTCGTGGCTGGTGGCTTGAGCAGCACAATGCTCGGGACGGTGATCTCTTCAAGACCTACCTTAACCTCCTAGATAATGTCAGAAAAAGTGCTTTGGGTGGATATGCCGATGAGGAGACGCTCACGAAAGTCCACGATGATATGTGGAATCGCATAAATGAAATTAATCCAGGGCGACGATATTTCAGCACCGAAAACGGCCGACTTGGCCTTGGGCCTCCAGAAATCCAAAAAGGAGACACAGTATGTGTGTTTTATGGCACAGAAACTGTAATGCTTCTTCGGCCCGCCAAAAGTAATCCCGGTGAATGGTACTTTGTTGGGGATGCATTCGTGCATGGACTAATGGAACTAGCTGAAAAGCCGGAATGTGCAAAAGGAGCAGAAGAAATCTTTACAATCGCTTGAGATAGGAGGAGTTTCTGGTTCAGCTTTTATTCGATCATGTGTGGTGGGGGAGGAAGAACAAAGATCAATCTTCTTGAGCAAAAACTAAAGATAGATTCTAGTCACATGATATCGCTCACGTGCTTCAACAAACATATCACTTGACAAACATCCCAGCATTCCTGACAATCTTTTGAGTGGGCTCGGATTTAGTCGCTGCCCTTTGGCGATCCCAGCCCTCGAATAAGTCGCAAGACAGCAAGCCAGAGGGCAGTATGAAAAATCAGCAAAATCGAGATTTGAACTTTGTTGCAGATCGACGATGGGCCGGAGAGTAGTCTCCTGCCGGAGGATTCTCTCCTCACGGAGGCATCTCCTGAGATTCTGTAGACGCACTTTGACTTCAAAGATGAGCCCTGAAGCTGGGCACGTGATATCCTCGATGACACCTTGGACAACACGCAACGTAAGAGCTTGATCGACATAGATGGAAGAGAGCAATGTATGATCTTCGCGATTTTGGAGCGGCTTTCTGGAAACAACTAGATGAGGCGTTTGCGCAATATAAAAGAAGCCTCTCAAGACATAAGGTAAGGAAGCAAATGCCTACATCCCACGACTTGCAGGATAGAGAGTGCAACGCGGATGTATCTGAAGTCGGGATTTCATCTGAGCAGCAGTTTAGCAGAGAAGTACAGGAAACTAAGTTGGAGAAAATGAAGTGCAAGGAAGAAGTCAGATATTGGGTGACGAACCTGAATTCGGGATGTCGAAAGCGCGATGAGATCGCGCTAATTCAAAGTCACATGCATCAACGATCTATTGGTATCACCCTAAGAGCATTCATTCACTGGCTTTGTAAACGAAGAGAGTACCTTTAAGGGCTCTCGGATTGCATCTCGGAAATATCCAAACCTCGCAGTTCACGTGACCATTCCGCCATCTCTGTTCCTGTTGGAAATTTCCTCTCCAAAAATTGCACACCTCTCAAATATAAACATCTTCATCTGCAACACGCACGCCACCCAGCGTCATCAACACATGCCAACCCTGCATTCGAGAAGAGGACTGAGCCGATGAGATGTATCCAGTTCCTTGATCTTTTTTCACAAGCGCACGGCGAGAAATGGGTCAACTCTCCACACCCATCCACTACAGTTGGGGAGGCTGCACATCAGCCTTCTTCGAGGCTGGCGATCCACGATGTCCACACTTAAGTGCTTCTCAAATGTTTCAGAGGAAGAAAATTTGTGGGCACCACGAGAACGCTTCGGAATAGCCTCGGTCGTTCTTTGCAGGAGCCTTTCTGACGTCGAAGTGCATCGGAAGCGCCTCCCGCGGACCCCCTTTGCAAAGAATTGCAGGCTCCACCGACCATGTCCCGATGCGCAACAAGACCCTGGAATTGGAGTGCTTACTTCCTACTCAATGAAAAGAAGAGCCGATTATAGTTTAACTATCGAGTTTCCTGTTGAAAAGTATCATATAGGTTATCTTCAAGGGACCAAAGTCTCTTCAACCGGACCCACCTGCGGCTCAAACAAGCACCAGGCCGGCAGCTTGTCCCTGAGGATCTGAAAAAGCCTATTTCGGACTTCCTTGTCCCAGCCCTACTCTCTCCAATTGGAATCCCCGCAAAGGCCCCTATGACGTTGCTGCTGGTCCACTTTTTAGTAAAGGTTTGTTGCCGTCGTCTTGGTCAACTCCAGTCTCTGCTCGCAGGGGAGAATACTGTCCAATGAGAGAGAATTCTCACTGCCACTCTTTTTCTGTCTCGACACGGCTGTCTGAAGGAAACCTCATCTCGCGGATAACATGTCGATCACTTCAAATGTCAGGGTCCGGTGTGGGCTTCGTTCTTCCAACATGGCTCCATCCCGCAGCCGCCGCTGCTAAAGTCGCTAAGCAAGGGCGGGTGGGAGTTGAGTTATTCAATTCTTCCAGGTATTGGGATGAAAAATTGGGGCTGGTATATACATGTCAACCTCCCACTCTCTATTTCATCTCTTATCTCACTCTCAACTTTCTCCGAGTTTCTCAAACATTTTGCACATTTCCCACCACGCAACAGTGTTGCGATCCATGCTGGCTGGGCCAGAGATAGATATCTGAGATTTCTTCATATCATGTCTTCTCGTCGAGCAGGAAGTGTTTCCACAGTACGGACCTATGCAGGTCTCAACGGCAGGCCACTTGGTCTACTCATCTCTACCATTGCAACTACGGGATTTCTTCTTTTCGGATATGACCAGGGTGTCATGAGCGGCATCATTTCTGCTGATCCTTTCAATGATTACTTTCCAAGCACGAAGAACAATTCGGTCTATCAAGGCTTTGTCACGGCGATCTATGAGATTGGATGTTTGATCGGAGCAATTTTCATTTTGACCTTCGGTGATAGGACTGGCCGAAGCAGAGCGGTATGTCATCCTCTGGTCTCATTGATTACATCTTACTAACAGCTGCTAGATGATGCTAGGAGGGTTTATCATGATTATTGGTGTGATCATTCAAGTTACTGCAGTCAAAGGAAATAGAGCCACAGCACAATTTATCATCGGTCGTACCATCACCGGAGTTGGAAACGGAATCAACACTTCGACTATCCCTACATACCAAGCGGAATGCAGCCGAACAGCAAACCGCGGGCTTCTCATTTGTATCGAGGGAGGCATTATCGCATTTGGTACAATGATTGCTTACTGGATTGATTATGGCGCATCATATGGACCCGACAACCTAACTTGGCGGCTTCCGATTGCATTTCAAATTGTTTTCGGCGTCATCCTGGTCGTGGGAACTTGGTTTCTTCCGGAGTCACCTCGATGGCTTCTCACCAAAGACCGCCACGAAGATGGCATCAATGTCATCGCCGCGCTGTCAGGACTTGAGACTACTGATCCCGAAGTGAGCCTTCAGCACTCTTTGATCATTGATAGCATCAAAGCTAGTGGTCACACTGGAAGCAAGACCTCGATGTCTGCACTATTCACTGGTGGCAGGACTCAACACTTCCGCCGCATGCTCCTCGGCTCCTCCTCACAATTCTTCCAGCAACTTGGAGGATGTAACGCCGTCATTTATTATTTCCCCATCTTGTTCCAAACTTCAATCGGAACTTCGCACAACCTTGCACTTCTGCTCGGAGGCGTCAACATGATCGTCTACTCAATCTTCGCTACAGTTTCGTGGTTCATCATTGAGCGAGCTGGCCGCCGCAAGCTCTTCCTCATCGGAACAGTCGGACAATGCCTGTCCATGGTTCTCATCTTCGCATGCCTAATTCCCAACGGTGGCCAGGGTTCATCCGCAAAGGGTGCCGGCGTCGGTCTTTTCACATATATTGCCTTTTTCGGCGCAACATGGCTTCCTCTCCCATGGCTCTACCCCGCCGAGATCAACCCCCTCCGCACTCGCGGCAAGGCAAACGCGGTATCCACTTGCTCTAATTGGCTCTTCAACTTCCTCATCGTCATGGTCACACCAGTTATGATCGCCAATATCCATTGGGGCACGTACCTCTTCTTCGCTGTCGTTAACGCTTGCTTTCTGCCAATCATCTACTTCTTTTACCCGGAGACTAAGAAGCGCTCTCTTGAGGAAATTGATCTTATCTTCGCGAAAGGTTATCTAGAGAAGATCTCGTATATTCAGGCCAGCTTCGATATGCCGTTCTTGAGTGATAGGGAGGTTGAGACTATGGCGAGGGAGTATGGGTTTATTGATTGTGATGAGGAGGAGAAGGTTGGGGAGAAGGCGGCAGAGATGGAGGGCGATAGAAAAAGAAGTGGTAGTGTGAGGAGGGGCAGTGATCGTACTCTGCAAATGCATGATGAGCAGGAGGGTGGGTTCCGGAATGACTAATTTAGTTATGCGGCCACCAGGAGGTGAACTTAAGCAGTCGCTGGACTGACTGTCTTCCGGTTGCGGCTTCAAAGCCAGGCGTCATTAGATGCATGTGCATCACGTTCAGGATACCATACAGTGCCGTGGTTAGAGTATAAAGATGACAAGGAGCATCTCTTCACTTTCTTATTTATTCAGAGAGTATTGAAACATAGATGTGAACATAGACTTAGAGGATAGAGAGATACCAATAGATTACAATGATTTTCAGCCCCTTGTTCCCTCGTGGAGTGATCTATAAATACTTTTCTTCTCAACCTTACATCAAGTTGTTCTCTTCGAGTTCCAAGTATTCTCCTCCTTTTCCTCTTCCACCTCATAAGACTGAAAATTGAGACAAAAAACTTCACAAGTTTGTGGCAAGCATTTCAGGTATCACACGTAATTTTCGTCATTAAATTTGGCAACGAAATCTTATCTATCATCGTCTTCACCTCATAAGTTTTTCAATACTCTATTCTACTCCATAATCTTGGATATATCGCCATGCATCCACAGATAGAGGTGATGGAAGTGACTTGATATCATCAGTGTGAGGTATAAACCTTTTTCTATGTAGTCATGTGATACAGTATTCCTTTTTGCCTCAAGCGAGCTTGGCAACCTTGGCATTTGACTACAGGACAGATACTTTGCTTTGCATAAGGGTCGAGTATTCAGCATCTCACGTAACTGTTAAAAAAGAACTGAGGCAGACTGGACAAACCCTTTTGTGATTCTCAACTGGATCTAGGAACGGACGCCATGCTCAGGAGATGAACTCCCGTTTCATCTCATCATTCAGATCAGGAACTCCATCCCATTGCGCCTCGACTTTCTTTCCCTCCAATACGTTCTTGATATTCAATCTCGTGCTCCACAATACATTATGCGTTCGTCCCTTCTCTCTTATCTCGGTCCCCGCTCGATGTCCCGTAATATCACTCTCTCGGTTCGCACCACCCGCCGGTGCATGAGCGCCAAAGATTGGCGGAAAGATATGAGTACATCTCAATATACCGCTACTGCAAAGTCTTCCCAGTCCCTGATCAAATCCTTGATTGAAAGGCTCAATCGACATAGCATTGAGAAGTTTCTGTGCCCCGACGAATGATACGGCGTATGTCCAGCTACACACTCCATTGCCGCTCTTGTACATGATGCGAGTTCCGGGTTGCTTCCACAGCTCTTCTGGCTCTGGTGATCCTGCTGGGTACATTATGTCCGACACTCGAGGCACAGTGGGATCATTCTTGAGGACGAAGCGGCGGGTGTCGGGGTCTGAATAACTTCCGCAATGGCCAAGCCAGATGATGTCCCATTCCGAGCCGTATGGTGAGTTTGTGGTGCTCGATGTATCATCCTCTATTATTTCGGCGGTAGGGTCGTCTTTTGGACGAGAAAGAAATCGGTTTCCTCGAGCAACGTCAAGAAGTTGGTATTTCAAATGCAAGTCCCAGTCGCTATCATCTTCTGTTGATACAGTCAGCCTCGCGCATTGCGGTAGAAAATAATGCCCTACCCATGATCAAAGCAGACGACAGCCTTTCCTTGATGATTGTTCTTACAGCATTCAGCTCTGCCCTCCAGGCTCCAATGGTTTGCACCCCTTCATTGATTGTCTGCGGATCAAAAGTTGGAGGTAGAGATGCTTCAGAGACATCTTTCCCTCTTATTCCTGCGATGACTTCAAATTGGAATCCAGTGATCGAAGAAGACAGTATTTGAGCGTCCAGTTTATCATGACGTTCGGGGAGGTTCACAAGGAATATCTTTTGGAACTAGAGTACCGCTAAGATTAGCATGATAATCAAGCTGTGTGTTTGAGTTGCTCACCCCCAGTGTTTCGTTCATAACATCTCGCAGATTTCCATCCAACGATCCAAGGGAGTAGTTTGATGGTCCTCCAGTGCTTTCCACATCGCTGAATATATGTTTCGTGTTGACTAGTGTCTCCGTAACCTCTTCCTCAGACTGTTCCTCTCCCGTCGATTCTCCTCCATTTTGGTCTGCAGCCTCGTTCAAGTTGGAAGGATCACTGCAAAGCTGTTGGATATCCAAGTACCTGTCCAGATCTGAATCCTTCTTCGAGCAACTTGCGGGACACACAATTTCACCTCCTGCTCCCAAGTCCTGCTTCTCATGAGCTGGACATAGTCCAAAAGCTGTTCCTTCTCGGACAGAAGTGTAGAACCAGTGCAACGCAAACAAAAAGAGCAGGAATGCGCCAAGCCCAAGAGCACGAGGAGTTTGAATCATCGTAATGATTGTTGAAGGTGCAAACTAGTGTCCTCTTTCTAAAGGACTAGTTCAGTTGGACCTTTTGGAGGATCTGGGGAAAGGGAGGGGTGCATCGCAGCCCTTGCGACGACTATGATAGGTCCGACATATCAACTGTGCCCTTCTCAGGAAGGAACGGAATGTCAGACAATAACAGGGTTTTGATCACATGAGGATGATGATCTCGATCTGCTCCGATTTAGCCACCCAACCGGGTAATGGTCAACACCACACCCAGTTTCACCATTATCAGTGCTGAGTCGTGTTTGATCCATAAAGAGCTAGTTCACCAAACGTGGGATAAGTTTAGGTTTCATCGATTCATTTAATTTAATTAAGGGGTACCGGTCGCAAAAAAGGGGGATACTATGTTGGCTGTTAGGGGTTGCGCCGCAGGCCCGCAACGGAATATGCCGCAGAGGAACAAAAGAGGAGAGAAAGTGGCAGCCTCCTATAAGGCCTCTAAGCGTCATAATAAGATGTGAATGTGGTCGGAGTAAAGCCTATTTTGTATTTTTAATAGAGTGAAGTGCATCCTGCTGTGTTGGCCAAACTAAATTTGTTGGCCAACAAACCGATTTATTGGTCAAGGGGTCGTTAGACGAGTGAATCGGGGCAGATCCCGTTCAGCAGACATTGCGATATTGATTTAAGCGGTTGGTGGGACCACATGGTTGACGTTGCCGAATGGGATCCTCCTTGCATGAAGGAATGTATAAGCCCCATTCTATCTCGAGCTCCCTGTTTACTAAATCGAGATCGCTTAGCATTATGCACAATCACCTAATTATATTAATTTTCAAGAGTCCTACTATTTATAACCAGTTAGCTTATATAGACTAAGACTTATATATTTTAAGCTGATATCTATCAAGAGGCCTTGCTAGCTTTCCCCTTCCCCTTCATTTAGCTCTCTTTACATATAAAAATCCCACGTCACATGACCAGGCCTCATGTGACCTGGGTATCTCCTATCTAGCTAGCTCCCTTTTCTTTAGCACTCACTAGCCAACTCTCTTCTACTCAGCTCTCCCACACAGCTCTGTCTACCTAGCTCTCTCCTACCTGATATCTCTTACCTAAATCTCTCTTAGTAAGCTCTCGTAGCTAGTTCTTACTCTAATTCTCTCTCATATCATTTGCTTCTTCTTATACTTTGCTACTAATTATTTTTGACATATAAAGTACAAGAAAAAACTAGCTAGCGAGAGAGAAAGTGTCCTCGATATAGAATCGAGGCATGTATAATTGTTTACATAAAGGTATTTTAATTTTGTTATGAGCTCATGTGACTATTTACTAATTGAGAATGACCGTCTAAACTTGAAATATTGTACAGCAAGTTGTAGCAGTCGCAGCAAACCTCCTCCCCATGAACATTTCCCTCCTTCCAGCAAAGCCTCCAGCAATACATCATGTGATTTGAACACTCTACCCTTCTCGTAAACTCATGCCAGTCTAGACCGATGTGATTGTGAATTGATGCAACGTTGTCCGCCATTCTTTAACTGCAGTTCTCCCTACTGAATCAACGTTCTTTGCTGATCCATAACACATTATTGAAAAATTTGCCATCATGATAATAGTCAAGTATCCTCTTGAAAATGTGTCCATTTACTGGCCTTCAATGTGAATCTTATTCTTATACCTAATGAGAGTATCGCTGAAGTGAACGTCATTGTAGAGGAGTTGCAGTTGTACAGAGGAGGAGCGAAATGAAATCAGTACCCCACTGGAATTCCTTGCAAAAGACCACGACAATGTTTGCAAGGGTCATTAAACGTCATAAGCTGGCTTAAATGGCGACAAGGTGCGTGCATGTCTCGTCTTGTGAATTTGCATTCCTTGGGCTCGCACTTGATCGTTCCCGTGGTGTGAGTAGAGCACTAGTGGTTGTTAGAATTCATGGCGCAAAGCTGTGTTTCAATGTACTGTAACTTATGGAACATTCGTAAAATGACGAGCCACTACTTTTCAGATTGTTCTATAAATCAGGGAACAT
>Ga0302221_10000800_pt1 | contig 21309 bp, 4 predicted proteins | sample II_Palsa_E2_1_FD_193517 | JGI IMG/M metagenome (GOLD analysis project Ga0302221, IMG submission 193517) | Peat permafrost microbial communities from Stordalen Mire near Abisko, Sweden - II_Palsa_E2_1 | ecosystem: Environmental > Terrestrial > Soil > Palsa > Peat permafrost | place: Sweden... | reverse complement strand
ATTATAAACCGGAATGTATTGATGAGTTTTCCCGTAAGGTCAGACGCTAGTACAGGTTCTTAGCGTCGTGGCCAGCTTTATACGATACGTTAGACTGAGATTCATCCTACGTATTAATTAAGGATTAATAGAGGAACTGAGCTAGGCTGACACTTTATAGAGAGGGATATCACACGATCGTCTTAACTCGGAGGTTATACCGTTTATTTCAAATTAAGAGCTGAATAATAATATTTATTAAAAGGAAGGATCACATTATTCAAGATTATATTCTAGTCATACTTTAAGCTTAGCCCTATAAGAGGATTTACTAATCACAGTATTATTTCTCGATTCTCGGTATAGCCGAAGGAAGTTAAATAAAAAGGCGTTAAGAATTATAAAGAGAATGAGTTATATAGCCTCGGAAATAATACTATCTAATTCTTTCTTAGAATTCGGACAGATTTATTAAGAAGGTATCGCTATAGCTTTTATATACCGTAAGCATAGATGTGACGCCTTATATTCGAATTATTTATAAGGCGAAATATTATAGAGGAATTCTCATGAGAAGGGCAGTAAGGCAGAAGTAATACGTAAAGCAGCTTAAATACGAGGCACTTTTAAGTCTGATGTCGTAGAGCTATGTCAACGTTTAAATAATTACTTTAATAAAAGTGTAATCCTTTAAAATAATAAGATGAAAGGGATGCTTAAAGAAGTAAAAGAACTTTATACTACGCGGCCTGTTATTAAATCAAGTGAGCTCAGATTTATAGACTAGACGGGAATTTAAAAGGAGACGGAATTAAAATAGATAAATAAATAGATAAATAGTCTTGAAAATCTGTCAGTATTAATCACTTCTTAATTAATGGACTTGCCGGCCTTAGTAAATACGCACCTCTTTAAAGCTTAAAGAGAGGCGGAGAGTTGAAGATTTATATATTAAACAGTTTCGCTCAGCCTTTTTTTAGCCTGCGGTAACGGAGTGGCAGTTATAAGCGGCAAGTCGAGGAAATACTATAATATAAGACTAGTCTTAATTAGAACAGAATCTTAGTCTTAAGTTACTATATAAAACCCTTTCGTCTTATTATTTAAAAACCAGTACTCTTAGAATTTATTTCTCGTTTATATTCAAATTCTCTTATAATAACTATTGTCGACATAAATTCTAACTTATTAAACATTCTCTATTATCAGAACTTATTATTCTTAACTAGTCACTCTGCTTTATTATATAGTGATATTGAGGCCGTTAATATAATCAGTTCTCAGACTTAAGAATTATCGCCGCGTAAAGTTAAAGACGTAGTTATATCTCACGACTATTTCAAATCTATAGCTTCGGCCTTTGACGAAAAGAATGATTTCGAATCAAAGAGTAATATACTCAGAGCTTTAAGTGCGGTTAAAGAATACACTCTGAAATGATTATTCTAACTTTTTAAAGATATAATAAATAATAATCATAGCTTTAATAACGATGATGAAGAAGACGATAGTCTGCGAATTATTAAGCCCTTAAATTATAATTTATACGAAGTCTTTATAAAACACTAAAGCCTTTAATAAAATCGCTAGTATTTTTAATACTTTATTCCCGACGTAAGCGACGACTTTATTAGTCTAATATAATCGAGATTAAGTAATAGTTTAAACAGTAAAGATAGGCCATTAATTTTAATTTTATTAAATATAAAGAGTATATTAATAATATATAAAGAGTTTAGTCTTTGAAAAAGACGAGTGAGATAATATTAAAGAGACTTAAGATACCGAGGCTGTTTATAACAAGCTCGGTAATAATACCGATTAAAGTGGCTTAAGTCTTTCTACTCGTTTGAGAATTACTGTCTATCCTTTTTATTTTAAAAAATAATATAATATCGAGGAAGATTATTATATTTTACTTGAGAAAAAGGAAGTAGTGATGAAAAGAGAAGAAGAATAAAGAGATTAAGACAAAGAGGCCGAAGGGGTAGAAATAACGTTAATAATAAAAAAGAGTAGTAATTTTTAAGAGTTTAACGAGGATATGAGTTTACGACGTATTAAATAATAAAGTCTAACTTTTAACGGCGATCTACTTTTAAAGCTAATTCAAAAAGAAAGGGATAACAACGTTAATAGTTATAATGGCTATAATAACGCGCAGTCCGTTTAAGATGATAAGGGCTAATATTATACTCTTAAAGATCTTAACGTTTTATTTACGGACTCCGATAAATAAAAGTTAATAAATGACTTAGAGCAATAAAAGTCTTCTTTTAATAAAAGACATGATTTCAATACACGATTCATAGTCTTTATACCGGGATAAATGGCTTTAATTATAACGGCTCGTCGCGACGACTCTATTATTATTAAATAAGATTTAAAAGATATTAAATTCTTTATTACGATTTCGCAAATAACTGCCGGTATTATATATGAGATAATATATTTAATAAGCCGCGAGATCGAGCGACGCTTTTAAGAAATCCTTAATTCTTTTAAACGTGATTACTTCTCAAGAGCTAAAGTCCTTAAGTATTATAACTATAACGCCTTTGGCTCGTCTTTATTCACTTCGCCGTTATAGTCTCCTTTTAAGCCGAAGAAGCGCGGCAGACCCGCCTCAGAGCTATAGTTTTCACTTAAAGCGTAGAAACGCGGCAGACTTACTTTATAAACACAGCCTTTTAAAGCGAAGAAGCGTAGAAGGCCGTTTAAAGCCAGAGCCCTCGATAAATGACGAATTTAATCATTGATGTCTTTTAAAATAAAGGACAATTACTTCTTTTTAGGTTTTAAACGACTTTGATTCTTATTGCTCTTTATATTAATTGCATTTTATCAGAATAAATGAACTTTATCCTTTACGGATTTAAATTTTTAATTATATAAGCTTTAAATGTTTATTTACAGATCGCCGTAAACTGTTTATAATATTAATTGACGGAGTATAATTCTAGCTCTTTAAGGCTATTTCACCTTCACTTCTATTTTATACTGCCTTAGTCACGTGACCGAGCTCCCCTTACCACGGCAGTTTTTAACTCTTTTTTATAATTCTATATAACTCACTTCGTCGTCTTTAATTTCCTCTTTTAAAGTTTATATTTAACGTTAAAATTCATTTATCACTCTTAAGCCCGCTTTTCAATTATAATTCTAAGTTTTTACTTTTAGATTCTCAACGCTTCTCATATTTAAAACCCACCGCTATTAATATTAATTATTACACTTTGATATTAACGACACTTTACTTTACTTTATTAATACTTTAATATTATTAACCGTCGATACTTTAACTTCATTAACTCTTTTATAAGTCTAATTAATTCGGACTCTTAAAAAGCGGTGTAATTAAATAAACTATATGAATACCCGACTCCCTCCGCTTAAAACTTATCTACTTTTATATATAAAGACTGACAGTAAACTATCAGCTCGGATTCGAAGTATTAATAAAATAGAGTTTTATTTTTAAAGCCTCGGTTCGAGATCTATTTATTATTCCTTTGAAATAATATTAGAAATTATAATAGACGATTCGTACGATATAATTCTATAACTTGAAACTAGACTTATATTATTAAAGTAATTAGCCGTTGAAATAAGAGGTATTTACGCCGGCCTTATAATAATTGAAGCCAAATATATTGAAATAAATTAAAGGCTGGCTTCACTCACTTAATCAAAGCTCAGTAATCAGTAATAATAAGCTTTAATTACTCTTTATTACACTTTTTTATACGAGTACTACGATTTCCTTTTAATATCGTAATATCTATTTATAGACTTAACGCTGCGACGGCTTATATTAAAATATAATATATTAGCCAGAATATAATATCATAGTATTTATTCCTTTTTCGAAGTCTTATAATATCATTTATCTACTTCTTTAGATTTTATACTAGCTTTTTTTTATTTATTATACTCAATAATAAACTTGTTTTACGAGACGATACCAGTATTTAAAAATACTTAAACTGAGTGCTTAAAAGAGATAAGTCTATATAAACTGGCTTTTAAAAATAAAGATATTAAAGACCGAGAAGTTTAAGCATATAATACTCGCAATTAATATTTTAAAGTATTTGATAAAGCTTTGGCTTTTAACAGACTATATTACCACTATATAAATTTCTTATAAACTTGATGCTTTTTAAGAGTTATACTTATAAAGTAAGTTCCTTTATATTATAAATCCGTTTAATTCAGTTTAAACATCGATTTTAACGTTATTCAAACCGGTTATAATTCTTACGGAGATACCCGGGCGTAAATTACGCCTTTTAAATACTTACTTTATAAAAGACATATAAACTATAACGAAACAGTTCATAAAAGACAAGAAGGACTCGAGGTTTAACTCATAATTTCTGTTTTATAAAATGTTTATTTAAGCCGTATTCGTTATATCTTCTTTAATAAATAATCACTTATAAAGTCCTTTTTTAAAACACTGATCCTCGAGTTTTATTTATAGATCGGTATAAATAAAGCGACAATTCTTAGTCGTTAACGTAAATCTATCAGCGATGAAATTAAAAGCATCAAATTATTAAAGGCAGCTATTTAATAATATAGTAAACGCCTTTCGCTTAGTTTGAAAAAAGAGTATAACGCTTAAAGCTTCGCACTTTTATTTACAGCTCTTTATTATATATAACCTCATTATTTTAAATCGTATTCATATAAATTATATAAGTAGAAAAACTTATAAAACTTAAACTTATAATATATAATCAAGATATAATCTCTTTTAATCCGTTTTAAGACTTTTTTTCTCGTTTTATCATAAACGAAGAGTAGTTAAAAAACTATTAAAGAATATAAAAAGAGCCGGGATTATTTAAAATAGACTATAGAATAAGAATAAGAATGATAGTAATATATACATCTTTTAATAAATAGGACTTACTTAATATGAATATTATAAACTGTGTTTTTATTCTCCCGTTTAGTTTTATTAATATATAACACGTTTAAAAAAGAATAGCTCTTAAAAAGAAGTTCGTGAAAGGCTATAACTCTTGAGAAGAAGTTCTTAAGAGGTTATAACTTTTAAGAAGAAGTTTTTAAGAGGTTATAACTCATAAAAGAATATATCTTTTAAGAAAAAGTTTTTATGAGTTATAATCTCTTACGAACTTTTATATAAAAGCCGTATCTTCTCACGAGTTCTGATCTCTCAAGAAATTTCTCTTACGATTAAAGTAGTTATATTATTAATAGTTAAGACTATATCTTGATATTTCTCTTTATCTTTTGAGAATTATATCTTCTACCTTTTTATAATAATTATAACTGTTTTCAACGCTTATTTTATAAAACGGCATCTTCAAATTTCCTTTAGAAATTCGTTTAATAATATATTCTCTCTTTTTGATTAAGTAATTAACTTTTGAATCTTTAATCTTAAATAATATAAAATTTTAAATAGTTATAAGACGCGTTTATATATACGAGTTCGATATGAAAATTTAAACTATATTTCTCATTTTATAAAAACAACTTCTATATATTAATCTAATAAAGAAAGACTCGAGAATCTTTTATAAACACTTTTTTAAGAAATAAATTCCTCTTTTTCACTCGACTAGTCTTTTATTTCATTTAATTATTCATCCCATTACTTCTTTATTAAGTAATAAAGAAGTCTCGGATTCGTATTGTAATAGTTTAACGTCTTTAATATAGTATTACTTTTATTACAGCGCTCTTTTATCGGTGACTATAAGCCGAAGGAATAATAAAACTTTATATAAAAAATTCCTTTTCTTTTCTCTTCTTGTCTTTTTCTATTTTTAATACTTGTCTACTTATGTTTTCAGAAATTCCTTATTAATTAAAATGATAAGGCATATATTATATTTTATAATTAATAATATACGTGCTTTTTATTACTTTAAAAAGAAAAGAGACTGGGAATTATAAACGGTTGACAACTATTTATATATATTATACAACGGTATTTAATAATTATTATAATCGTACTTTTAATTTTATAAAGGCTGGGTTATTATTTGCTTTTATATCTTATACTTATTTTAGAATTGACGTAGTTCGGAATAAAAGCTAAAAGTCATATATACTTTATATTGATATTTAATTAATATTTGTCTTTGTCTTTGTTTTTGTTTTTAATAAACGAAGAATAAACATTACTCAATACTACGTAATTTTTTCGGGGACACTTATTATACTCTTGATAATTATATAAGCCGTGAGATATATCTTTAACTTAGTCTATAAATATTAATACGGCCTTTATAGATATATACTCACTTTTAAAAGGATAACGCGCTTAAAAGCATTCTTAATACTTGCCGTTATAATAGCGAACGCACTTTATATTAACGTCGATGTTTACAGCGTATAACCTTTAATATATCGATTTAAATTAATGTCAAATATAAACTTCGTATTTCTTTCATTTAAGTATTATATGAGCTCTTTATATAAAAGTAATAGTCTTTTATTATCGGACTATAATCATATTCATTATTAGACAATAAGAATCTCGATTACCGAGGCTTTAATACACTTAGTCATTGCCGTTATTTTAAAGATAAAACAGACGGATATTATCTCTTAAATAATAACTTAAACGGTTTATTTCACACTTTTTATTATAATTATAATTTGACCAGCGTAATAAGTATTCTCAATTATTATTATTATACTCTTATTATTATTTACTATTTTTATTAGTCGTTATTATAAAGCCTTTATAATTACTTATTAATTCTCAACGGCCGTGATTATCGTAACGGTTTAAATCCACGCCGGAAAAAGAGGATAAAATATAATTCCCTTTATATATTTAATAAGCGTCGCCGGTATCTTAATAACTACGCGGTATTTTTAACTCTTTAAAATCTTATACCGGAATTTAAAAAATAAAAGTAAGCTTATTTAAGCAATAATAGAAAAGAATAATAAGATTATGATTATATCTGTCACGCTTTTAAAGCCTTAAGATTTCAAAGCCGGTTAATATATCAAGATCTATATACTTTTCTTAAATTAGAGTTTTATCTTATAATAACACCCTTTCGCTCTCTTATTATACGAACTCATCAATAGTAATATAATTATCCGTTTGATAATTAAAGAGAGGGAAAGGCTGACGGCGATCTTTATAAGTAAAAGGAGTTTAAATCGCGAAATACTCGCTTTAATTAATGGCCTTTATAATAGAGAAATCCCACTTAGAACTTACGGCATAGTCTTACTCTTTGTCAATAAGATTAGAATTATTAAATTATTACTTTATACTTATTAAACTTTAAAAGAATATTATATATAAAGGACTAACTGTCGCCGTATATTTCTCTTTTAAGAGATTGACAATAATACGGCTTATAAGAATATAATAAAGTCATATCTTTATAAGTTATCGTCATATAATATAAATAAAGACATCTTTAATCTCGTTCACGCTTGACTTGATTTAAATTCTCGAGTTACGATTGATTTATATAAGACTAAATATAAGAAAAGAGATTTATATAATTATTAAAAATATTCCAAGTAGTATTACAGTTTTAAATAAGTTTAAAGCGCTTATTAATTTATTATACTGATTATAATACAATATACGTTAATTAAAAAGTAAATAAAAAGGCTCGAAAGTTATAATAAGACTTTTTTAATATAAAGGTTCACTTCTTTAAGCTTGAGTTTCATTTAAAATTAATATTTAAAGATGAAGAACGAAAGTCAAAGCGTTAAAATAATATTGAAGCCTATTAATACACGGGCTTATATAGTCGGAAATTAAGGCTTTCGCCAGATATATCAATTGACGAATTATAAAAGAGTTAAGTGCTTATATATTATTTTAAAGTAATAAGCCGTAAAGCTCTATAAGCAGCTATATATTATAGAGCTATTTCTAATATTATATTATATAATTAATATCGTACTTTAATCCTTGCCTTATAAACAGAGTTATTTTATACTATATGTCACGTAATAATCTTAAAGAGTCACTTTTAACAAACCTGTAAAATTAGCCTTTAATTTACGCCTCTTTTCATTAAATAACTCTTTAAATCTGACTTTTAATAAATACTCCACTTTTTATTAAAAGTTCTTGAGTAATAATTTCTACTGGCTTATAACTTGATTATTCTTATAATATAATAGAATATATAACTAATCATTAAATAGTCGAAGTTTTATAATTAATAGAGTATAATAATATTGTCAATTCATATAACTTAAAACATTATTACACTTCACCGCTTTAATAATATCGAATTATAAAAATAAAAATGACGTGATATAAACTTTCGCGATAATATTTTAAGATATATATCTTTAAAAGAGTTATAATAAAAGCATCCTTTTTATTCATAATAAAACTCTTTAATTTTATTTCTATCGGATTATAGATTTTATAGATTTAAAAATAAAAGACGCGACTTCGCCACGCGTTATTAATAAAGAGTTAGTCTTCACTTTATTATAATATATAATAAGGCTTTATAAAAGCGACGTATACGTAAAAGAAGAAGCGACAGATCTCATTAAATATAAAGAATTTCAGATAATCTTAAGTATTAAAATCTAAGATCAATTTTTATAAGCTATTTATAAATAATATAAAGCGGGCATTAAATCTTATAGACCGACTACCGAAAATTATATCAATATTAACTTAGCCTCAGTAAACCGAGAGATTAAAGTACGTTAATTAAACAATAAAGTAATTCTTATTAAATAGATTGCTTCTTTATATTACGGCCAGTTTAACGCGTTATAAACCGTTTATAAAGCGTTAAAACCGATGAACCGTTTATATTCCGTAATTATACAACGCTTATAAGCGCTTTAAGTCTCTTTAAAAAGTCTTAATTTATTACTCTTCTTCTCTATATCTTTTAATAGGCAGAAGGGACTTACGGCGGTATTAAAACATTATATTATAAATTAATAACGCGATATAATATCTTATCTCTTAAGTCTGTCCTTTTATTTATTTTAATAAAAGCAGACCCGATTACTTACGACGATGATAACGTATCGAATTATAAATCGGTCTTATTTTTATTCTTTAGCCCGAACTTTAATTAAAGTTTCTTTAACGAAGATAATAATATTAAGCTCTTTCGATTAAGCTTATACTTTTATAATAATACGTCGTCTGACAGACTAGTTTCATAACCTTTATCTTATAATATTAAAATGACTATTAAAAACCTTTAAGATTATATAACTCTTATTAATACTTAAGATATTTAAACTGCCTTTACTTTAAACTCTTCGAAGGCCGCTTTTATTAATAAAGAGGCTCAATAACGGTCAGCGACGTACTGTTTCTTCTTTTCTCTTTACGAGCCGGCTAAGGTAAGTCTGTGCGCTTCAATGCCATTTGCTCACTAACGAGCCTATAAGGAAATATCAACTTTCTAAATCTTATAATAATTCCTCAAATTATTATTAAATAACACACTTTAACTTCTTCTTAATTGTATTGTTTAAGCATAAAAAAGAATACTTTGTGGTTATTTAAGGTATTTTAAGTAAAGTGGGTGAGTTTGGTTTTCTAATGCTTGGAAAAGAGCCTGAAGCGCACAGACTTACTTTGGCCGGCTCGTTAACTTTAAATCTTTAATAGAACTGCTTCTTACTCTTTTAATTATCCGTTATATCTATATATATTATAAGTAAAAGTGACTATTAAAGGGCTAATAAATTGAGTTCGTAATACAAATATGATTTTCAAGTGAGAGGGGTTTATCGTGCTTAAGAGTGGCTATATAATATAACTTATAAGAAAATATAAGAGATATTAAAGTGTATACAGATTTTAAAATACTTAAAGTTAAAGTAAGTTACTTATTATTTTTTCCGGTACGTAAGGTTTTCCGTTATATAAAGATAGACGTTACGAGGTTAATCGCGTAAGTTTATACGATCAACGCTATTTATTTATTAATAAGTCTTATAAAAGATTTCGACCTTTTAAATTTTAAGATAACTTAATAAATTATTATAATAAAATATACTTTAGCTTCTTTTATTTTATAATATTAAATCGCAAGTAATAATATTTTATAATTAAGTTATTTAAGTGATTTTAAGTAAAGTAAATGACTTTAGTTTTTTAAAGCTTAAGAAATAGCTTAAGCGCATAGACTTACGCGATTAAGCTCGTTAATAAAGTTTAAAATCGGCTTCCGTTTTAAACACTTTAATGATTAATTTTTTGACTTATATTTAAAACCTTAAGAGTTAACTCAATCTGAGACCTTTATATTTACTTACTTCTTTATTTTAAATATTATACGGGTTTTTATAGTCGCTTATAAATTCGGCTTCCGTTTTTTTTTCCGCCACTTTACTTTCTCTTTAGTTTATAATAGACTTTATAATACTCGAGGATAAGTGCCTTTTTAAGGAATTCTAATTAATGACAAAGTATATACTTATAAATAATATGTTTATCTCTATCTTTTCTCCGTTATATAATATAATCCTCGGTATAAAAATCTTATTTAAATCTTCTTTTTTAAACAGGCCTTATATCTTGTTTTGATATATATTTTAATTTAATTTCTTCGTTGATATAAAGGATTCTTTTAAGCCAGTCAAGACAATTATAATAATAAGAGAATACTTAAATATAATAAGCTATCGTCACTGAGTTTAAAAGGTTTCAATAGAATAGTTTAAGAGATACCGATATTTATAAATAATATAAAGGCTAGAATCTACTTTATATCAATCAAATAAAGCGATGCCAGCTCTTTAATACTTATTAAATAACGAGTTAATTACTTTATAATAGAGTTCGAAACCGGCTTATATAAAGAAGTAAACGAATATAAAGTTTAAAAGCCGAGCTAGCTTTTCTAATATTAATATATTATAAATTTTTTTTTTTTTTTTTAAAGGCTTAAAAGAAATTAAAGCCGATTTCGAACTCTATTATAACGAGCCTTCACTTTTATATCTGTGCTTTTTAACGATGTTTTCGGACTATAAGACATAGAAATTGCCTTTTTTATTTAATATTTCAATAAGAACTATTAATTATATACTTTTAAAACTTATGTATATAAGAGAAAAGAACTTAAAATAAGTTCTTAGAACTTTTTAAAGCTATTGTAATATAAATTAATAGCATTGTTTTTTGCTTTAACGTTCTTTTAATAACGAAACACTTTGAAAAGCACAGACTTATAAGTGAGGGCTTATAAAGGTTTCTATTATCTGAAATATGTTTTTAAGTGTTTTTTTAACGCTGTCCGTAACGTAATAAGCGAGACAGTCGAGAATAAGAAGCAAGAATTAAATCGTAAGCTTAAAACACTATTTACCCTCGTTATTTAAATGATTAAAGCGGGAGCCTTCTACGGTTAATTTTAAATGTTATAACGAAATTAATATATAAGGTTTAACGCTTATACTTTTAATATTCCCTTTCATTTCCTTGCCTCTTCTTTACCGACTAATTTAATCAAGAGATATATATTGTTAAAATAACTAAGTGGCTGGTTCGGTTATTAAGTCAAGAGGCTGGGAAATGATCAGGAACATCGATAAATAGTGGTATCTACACTATAAGACAATGAAATCAAACATCTTGCTTTTATCTATTCTGACATATATATTATAACAATATTTTAATATTATTAACTTGAATTATAAGGCTAATTAATTGATTAAAGATGAGTATTAAAGATCGAAATAATAAAGGATTATTTATCAAGTATTCGACCGTAATTTCTATTATTTATATTACGGCGGATATATAAATCCTTTAAAGACTAAAAGCTCAATTAATTATTCTATCTATTTAATATCGACCTCTCGCCACCGACAATTGAATAAAAGATGTTTAAAAACATTAGAAAGCGGGCAGATATTAATATAAAAGGTTTTCTTTACCTCTTATAATATTTTAATTGAACGTGCCGTTATGATCATTAAAAGGAACTTAATTAGTTTAAATTCAAAAGGCCAGCGAGAAGTATTGCGAACCTTTATATTTCCGGTATAAATAGCTTATTTATATATAAGCTTTATTATTATATACCCGACCGCTTTGATATCTTTAATAAGGCCTTTATTTCGGTCGATTTCGCTGTAATATTCTTAATTAATTATTTTATATCAATAGATAATAATAAGAATATAATTATAACTTACTTATTTTAATAAATCTTTTATTACCGATAAGTATATTCTTATATATTAATGAATTATACTTTAAGCCGATTAAACCGAGGTATTTTAAGTTATTTAAAATCTGGGTTTTATATTAAATATATATTAAACATCTTATAATAGACTTATTTATTTAATAACGGCCGTTAGTTAGAATTCGTTTAAATAAAGGCCAATTAAAGAAAATTGAAAAAGAGTGATGAGTAATGTCTCTTTATCACTTATTTCATACTTTATAATAATATAATAAGACTTTTTAAAGCTGAAACGGTTTAATAATAAAACGAAATTCTTATCCCGAATTCTTTCGAATATATTAACTTTCTCTTTCGTATTTGGCCTTAAGAACTCCTTCACAGTAATAAGACGCTTATCCTTTTGACTAATAATAATAATTAAATCGTTAAGTATTAAATTAAAGCGCTTTTCGAGATTTTTCTATAGCGACGTATACTGCTCAATTATTCGTGGCAAATGAAGCTCTTTTAAGCCGGTTTTAACGTCCTCGCGTCTTTTATCTCGCGCTATTAACCGCGTCTTAAGTAATGGCTCATCATCTCAACTTATAGTGTCCTTCTTCTTTAACTTATTTACGGAATCGTAATCGGAGACTAAGCCAAGAGATCTTATATCAGCCGACTGATCATCTGACTTAAGAGTCGCTCTTCTTAATAAAGATAGATTAAACCGAGTATTGCTCTTTTATAAATCTATATTTTATAGATATAACGCGACGGCATTAAAGAGGTATCATACTTTTAATAGTTCGTACTGGATTTAAAAACTATATTAAAGTTAGTTTATACTGTCAAACATAGTATAAAATATATTAAACACTTAAAGAGATATAATATATATTATTAAAAACTTAAAAGACCGATCGTGTCACGTATATTGATAATATAATAAGTATAAACTCGTATAAAAGACTTAAGACTTGACTTTAAAAAGCGGCTTATTAATAAAGGTTCCGCTTTTGTCAGGTTTAAATCTCTTTAATAGATATTTACGAAGACGCCGGACGCGCTATATATAGAAGTCCTTAAAGAGATCTTTCGAAAGGATAAATATCGACAATTAAAAGTGAAGCATTATATACTTATAATCGTTGATCAATAATAACTCGACATTGCGTTAAAAGATACTCGATAAAAACGTAAGTAATAGATAAATACTCTGTCAAATAGTCATTCGATCATCAGTTCACAATATAAATACTTAAAGCTTGAGTTTCTCAGCGGTTTTAAATACTTCTATAAATGTTATAAGATTTAAATTAATAAAAAGTATCTCTTATTAATTGAGAAGTAATAGATTATAGATTTATATCTTTCCGATATTAATTTTAAATTGAAAATATTCTTAATTAAAGAATATATTAATAAAGAGAAGCCTTATAATAGTGAGATTTATCAAAAGATTTATAAATATAATTCTCTATTAATAAATATTAATTACGTAATTTCATCCGCTATTTATTATAACTTCGAAATACGTTAATAAGCTTATTTAAAAAGAAATAAAAAAGCGAATCTTAAGGGCCTCATTAAGAACTCCCGACTAACTTTTATATTTGACGCTCTGTCTAGAATTCCTAAGCTTTATAACAGCGGTATAAAGATCATTATATTATATATAATAATAGCGATGAAGTGCCCCGATGTCAATATCTCATTAAGAGTAATTGCTCGCTTTACTTATCTTTTAATAAATAAGAAACTACTTTAAACGTATTGAAAAAGTCTGGGATAGATTCTTTAATAAGATTATAAAAGGGCGCCAAAAGGTAGATAAAGCTATTGTGAAAGTTATTAAACTCATAGTATTAAACGTGTCGACCTCGGACGCTAAGCTTTTATATAATTAAGTTTTGAAAGGTATTATTTTCAGTGATTTCAGCCGTTAAAAACACGAGGTCATATAGAATAATATTCTGGTATTTAAAGGCATTATTCTTTCTCTATTTATATTCTTTAAAGACATCAAATTCTTATAAGCTTACGTTAACGCAGTAAAGCGGTTAATTATAGTCTCGCGAGATCAAACCGTGCTCATTATATTAAAAGACTCTTTTAAGAGCCGGAAAGAAAGCTAGTCGATTTAAGTCACTGAAATAATCTTTTAACTTAAAAAAAGAAGCTTAATGACGTATAAGACACACGGTGTTCTATAAATGCTCGCCTTTATAATGCGTTATTATTAAAATCTATTTAAAACACTTATTAAAAAGAATCCTTTAACGACACCGAGAGTTAAGATTAATCGGAAAGTACTTCACCGGTCTGTTATTCTAATTAAATAATAAGGTTTTGACTCGTCTGAGATCATAGATCTAAAGGCACATTTAATTCCTTTTATAATTTAAGATACTCTGGAATCCGTGCCTCTCTTCGTCACGACTGGCTTAAAAGTGATTAAGCGGCAAAGATATAGAATTCTATATATAAACAGCTTTAAAAATAATAAGAAATATTTATTTCTAAATAAGTTATACGAGGAGAGAGATGAAAGTAATAAAAGAATTACTTCTTTTTTCGTTCTTAAGTCTTAGTTTATAGCTTTTTTCAACTTATTTTAATAAAGTAAACTAAGTATAAATACCGAAAGTTTAAATCCTCTTCTTTTATCCGCTTTTCATTAACGAGCTTATAAAGACGTGGATATAAAAGGCATAAGGCCACGAGACGTCGATCATTAAAAATAAGAACAGAAGTAAGAAATCATATAAGTCCGGCAAATAATAAATTCAATTGAACGGATATAAGAAACAATCGACCTCGCGTAATAAAAGATGAGTAAGTATATAATTAAAGCCAATTAAAGGCTCGAAATAGAGTAAGAAACACAAGCACGCGCAGACTAATTCTTAAGTAATATTCCCTTTTATAATGTCTTCTTATTATTAATAAAAAGTCTTTTAACGTTAAGAAAGGCTTTGACATAAAGTTAAACAATTAAAAGATCAGATATTATAATCATATACTTTATTAAAAGAAAGAATAACGAAAGTGATATAATAAAGCCGATAAAAGAATACGAGTTTATATAAGAATTAAGAGTAGATCTTAAAGACTTGAGCTCTTTTATTAAACGGGCAGTCGGAGAGTTTTTATAAAAGGGCAAGAGAACTTATAATAAAGATAAGATTTATTTATCTACGGATTTTTATTATATTTAAACAATTCAATTAGAAAACTAAAACGCTCTATTCTTAATTCCGGACGTAATAATATAAGATTACGAAGTATTAAAAGTAGAATAAGTTATAGAACGTTTAAAAGACTATGAAATACTTCAGAATAAATAAGAGCTAGAAATAAAGTAAATATAAGACTACGAGAGAGAATATCAAATGATAAAAGGCTTAGAAGATAATAGAATGCCTTATTAATAGATATAAGAAGAAGAAGAAGAAGAGGAAGAAGACATTTACTTATTAAATAAAGAGATAGATAACGCCGGCAACGCTTTTATTTTCGACGGAAATAATAGAATTATTTACTTTAAACTCAGAATAAGCGACTCGCACGATTTTATAAAACTAATAAAAGAATACGAATAGAAGGATATAAAACTAATCGAAGTATTATTAAACGACTTATAGCAACTCCTTTAATAAAAAGTGAAAGAGATATAAAATAATACGTATTTATTACTTTATATTAGAAATAATAAGACGTTGAAACTTAAGGAATATTATGACGCGGCTAAAGACGGAGACTACACTCTTTATTTTATAATGCCGTCTTTATAAACCGAGGTAAAGAAAGATTCAAAGCGTATTCTATTATTACTTCCTCCGCTTTTAAATTCTCCGATTCTTTAAGACTATTTTACGGTTCTTTAAAAAATTATAAAACGAATAAGAAAAAAGTTAATACGAAGAGTATTTAATTATAAAAAGCTTAAAACATCTTTATAAACACGGGTAAAAGGGGAAGTAAAACGTTCTACGTCGACGCGTTTAATTCTTTAACTTCTGAATTTCCCCCTTTAGTTTTAAAGAGGCCACTTTTAAAGCACGAGGAGCGGACATAACGCGCACTTAAATAAGAAGTCACTACGTTTATCTCTTTATTTAATATTCTTCAACTTACGTTTCCGCCTCGTAAAAAAAGCTTAGAGCCGGTCTATAAAAACAAGATTAAGAGAAGTAATATTAAAGATTAATTAATTAAAAGTCAGATAGAATAAAAAAAAATTAACTTTAATTTATTAGTTCTTTTAATATAAATAAAACAACTGCCGGATAAGAAGAGATCCGAATATCAAGACATCTTTAACTTTTATCTAATAATAAAAGTAAGAGACCGTTAAGTCGCTTAAATAAAGACTCGGGCGAAGGTCAATATAAAGATAGAAGTTATAAATGAAGATGAAATAATATAATTTGTTATTAAAAGCAGTTACTCTTTTTAAAGAAATAAATAACGACTTGAATCAATTATACTTATATAATTCTAATAAAGTTTTTGATTATAATAATATCGAGTATCTTTTAAATCACGTATTGTTTAAATATCGTTGATTAACCGTTATTAAATTTTAATAGAATCAGATGTTTTAATTATATAAGTTCTATTTAAAAGATGAAATAGTCGACTAATAATAGTGAAACAGCGAAATAAGAACCGTACTTATAGTTTAATTATAAGAGACGGGAGATTATTCTTAAATTAAATGTCTATATATCTGAGTTTTCAGTCTTTAAAAGATATAAGTTATATAAAACAAGAATAAAAGAATAGAAACTTACTTTTTAAACGATCTTAATATTTATCTTCTACTTTATTAATATTAGTTAATTAAGCTTAAGTCATATTATAAGCATGACTTGATAATATTAAACAGCTTTTGTCTCTTCTCTCTTTGTCTCTTACTCTCTCTTTTTTCTTTTTCTACTTCTTTTGATTTATTTTATTAAACGACGTTTAAGCGCAGACGTTTATCTCAAGTATTAATTTTAACGTCTGTTTAAAATCGGCTGTAATATAACTTTAGTTTCAGCCTGTATAAGAGTAAAGATAGTTTTATTACTTTATATACTTATTATTATTTATTTCTAGCCGTAGTTTTAATTGACGAGTCTTTAGTTTTATCTTCTTTCTTCTCCGTTTAACGAGTCTCTTATTTTACCGAGCCTTTTATTTTAACGACTATTTCTTATTTTAAAGTTCTCTTTTAATTCACAGTCCTTCGGCTTTTTCTTTATTAAAGAATCTCTTTTTAATGCGACGATCCTCTTTAATATAAAGATAAACTCTAATAGAACAACTGAATTATATACGGTATTTATATGTCAAATATATGTATTGTTTACTTTAAATCTTATAACTGACCGTTTAATAGTCAATAACTCTTAAAATTATCAAGCGGCTTTACTTTAAAGCGATAAGTTAAAAGAAAGCCAGTTTCGGGTCTTACTTTATAAGCTTAAGCCCTTTTCGCCTCTTTTTTTTTTAAAATCGCAATTATATAAAGTCGACTTATAAATTTAATCCCTCGTCATCCCTTTAAAGTTTATTCAGTTTTCCGCTTTTAATAAGTTAAGAATCGACAGAAGACTCAAAGTCTTATAAATAAAGACTTATTCTATCGAAATGTCTATTTTATAACGTATAACCTTTCTCTCTTTTTTAAAGTTCAACGCTGAGAAGCTTGAGATATAATAAATGATTTAGTCGTAAGCTATTTAAAGACGATTAGTCAGATTTAAACTTATATAAATCGCTACTCTTAATGATTATAAAGGACTTATACTTCTTATTATTACAGAACTAGTTTTAATCTTATAAGCGTGTCGAGAAAGCCGGACTATAATATTAGAATATTATATTAAGTTCAAATATAAACAGGCCTCGCCTTTTATATTTAAGAAATACGACGAAGAAGATTACGAATTCTATAAAAATCTCAATTTTATAAACTTGATTTATATTTATATCAATTGGATTAATGATATTATCTTTCTGAAATATAAAGATTACTCATTTAATTAAGCGATAAAGACATTTAATAACCGTCTTTAAAAAGCCCAATAGTTATTAATTAAATAAACGCTTTTATTTTAATATATCTCAAATTCGAGATTACTTTAACGAAGCCCGACAATATATTTAAATTACTCTTTATAGTAGTTTAAAGAGCTGGGACTTATAAAAGTCTCTTATATTATAAATCCGTCCGGTGAATAAGTCGGACGCTTTTATTATTATATATTCTCAGATCTTTATAAATTCTAACGTTTAAATAAATAAACGCTTTGACGGATATATTATAACGGAGGCTGAAGTTTATACTTTTAAAGACATAAGATATTGGCCTTTATAAAAGAGAGTTTTAATATTTGATATCTTTATTATAATAAACGATAAACGGGATTCTTAATATACTTCTGACAAGACTATTTCAGTGGAATTATTCGGTGGCTTTTAATCAAAAGATTAGCTTTTATTTTAAGTGCTTCTTATATTATTAATAGTATAATAAAGAATAAACAGATAACTTAAGTTTATAAATAAACACTTTAATTTTATCCGAGATGAATTTCATTAAAGAATCTTTAATATTAGTTTTTATACTTAAATCAAGCGTTAAAGTATTTTTCATATAAATAAATCATTATTAAAAAAGGGTGAGATATTCATATATAGTTTACGTCCTTTATATTATACGTATAATTGCTTTTTTATAGAGTATTTATTTCCTGTCCGGCTTTTTAAACTCTTTTTTAATAATCTTCTCAATAATATCCTCGGAATTAAAAGTCTTAATCCGCTTTTCAATCTTTATTATATTATAAACCTCGCTCTTCTTCTTTTATGATTCGTATAACTCGTATCTCTATATGTGATTCACGTGACTATTTCCGTATATAATACTTTTACGTGATATTATTATTAAAGAATCGAGTTGTAATATAATCAATAGTAATTTGATATAACTTTATAAATCGTAGAAGTCTGTTTGAATTCTTTAAAAAGGGAGTGTTAAAAAGCTGGCGTTAAAGCGGCTATGAGCTTGAAATAGTTTTCAATTTAAGACGGCTTCATTAAAGTTGGCTGTCAATTGAGATAATATACGAGTAAGTTATAATTAAAAATAAATTATAACGGACTATAATTAAAATTGACTTGTCGTAAAATCTTGAAAGCCGGAATCAAGTGACTATTAGACTTAAATTACAATTAAAATCTAAATTCTATATAGTTCCGCGCCATTAATATAGAAATAAGCTTAAGATATAAAAAGTTTTATTAAATATTAAAAGAATAAGATTGATTCGTTCGCTCGCTATACTTACTATTAGACTTCAATTATACTTTTTTTAATAAACAGTCACTTTTTATTGGTTTGCACTTACAGTGACGTCATGTGACTTGGTGTTTTACTAGTCCCAATTAGGCTTAGCTAGATTTGGAAAGGGGGTATCAACACTATAGTGTTGAGACCTCTTTTTAATAACCAACCAATCCATCAACTTACGCAATTAGCATTCCACGACTACGTGACGGTGCTACGCGTTCCTGGTGGACCGACACTTTTATTATCACACTTTTATATCCTTTTTTAAAAAGCTATTTCTTGTATTATACTTTTACTTTCTCTTTTATTAAATAGTCGTTTCTTATACTACAGCTCTTTTAATTAATAGCCACTTCTGCCGTCACACTTTTATATCCTCTTTTAAAAGTATTATATTTATTATACTTTTACATCCTTTTTTATTTAACAGTTATTTCTTTTATCACATTTTTATATCTTTTTTTAAAAGTGCCGTATTTCTATTACACTTTTTCTTTTATAAAGTTATATCTTATATTACACTTTTACAGCCTTTTTTATTAAACAATTATTTCTTATACTACACTTTTATATTCTTTTTTTAAAGGCCGCGTTTATTATTACACCTCTTTTAATAAGCAATTAATTCTTTTATTATACTTTTATATCTTTACTTTAAAGGCTTATTACTCTAGACGTGACTATATATCAATTATATATGTTTATGACCAATTTATTAACTTTTTAATTGTTTGCCCTTTCGTTATAAGTAAATGCTTATAGAATTTCAAGCAATTATTTCTGTTATATTATAACTGATAAAGAATATAGACGTATTCATATATTAAACGATTAAGTTCGAATATCTTTTAATATAAAATACTTAAGTCGTATATAAAGGCAAATTCCGTGAAAGTTTTACTTTTCTTAAAGAGATTTAATTAATATTAAGTCATAGTGTAGCAGGGCTAGAGTCAGGTGGAAGTCAAGTGACTAGTAGTCAGGTGACTAGTTAGTCAAGGGGAACAACACTCATTATAACACTCACTCTTTTCTTTTCATCACTCACACAGAATATACTTTTTACCCCACTCCATTACTTGACTTTTAATCTATATTTTAAGATCTATTAGAATGGATATAAAGAATTAGCTTCTAAGCCTTTATATAATCGATTCCATTTATCCCCTCTTTAAGTGGCCTTATTTTTATCCTTACTCTTGTTCGACGTTCCTGCTCTCGATATGTACTGAGCTTCTTACCCCTTTACATGTCTATTTGATGACTTACGCAGGGAATAGGCAGCTTTAAAGACGAATTCTAAGTGAAGGGGGTTGATGATATACTGTATCACCGCGAGTTGAATTATATTATTAACTTGGTTAGGTATTATATCACCGCGAGCTGATCTACCTCGACTTACTTTTACTTTATAAACACTCTCTATAGATATTTAGAATCGATCGATATCTTTGTCACGACTACTCTTATAGAAGGGGGGGACGATATGCTGCATCACCGCGAGCTGAACCATATTGATCTACCTGACCTAGGGCGAGGTGCTGCATCACCGCGAGCTGACCTACTTCGACCTACCTTTTATCTTACGGACCGATATTCGAACGGAACTACGAGCTTTCAATCCGATCCGTATTTGTCAATGGACAGAAAACGATAAAGACATCACCATATTTTTACTACGACTACTCCCATAGAAGGGGGTTGATGATATGCTGCATCACCGCGAGCTGAACTATATCATTAACTTAGTTGGGTGCTGCATCACCGCGAGCTGACCTACCTCGACTTACCTTCTATATTTGTCACTGGACGAAGCGTGGTAACGATATCACACCTATGTTT
>Ga0302221_10000798_pt1 | contig 21325 bp, 6 predicted proteins | sample II_Palsa_E2_1_FD_193517 | JGI IMG/M metagenome (GOLD analysis project Ga0302221, IMG submission 193517) | Peat permafrost microbial communities from Stordalen Mire near Abisko, Sweden - II_Palsa_E2_1 | ecosystem: Environmental > Terrestrial > Soil > Palsa > Peat permafrost | place: Sweden... | reverse complement strand
GTATGAAGGTTATATCTAAGGGAGTGACGCGAGTCCCAGCCTCGTACGAAACGACTACGGTTACACTAATAATGACTGAAACAGGGAACGTCCGGCATGCCTTAGAGTGCCGACCCGGAGCCGTACGGTAAATCCCAACAATTTTATTAAGTCTTCTTTATATAATATATTATAAAGAGATTATATAATAATAATATATTTATCTTTTATAATTTATATATTATATTTATATAAAAGATTTTATAAATTACGAATAATTATAAGATTATTAACTTTAAAAATAACTTTTATAAAGTTTATAAAGTCTTTTTTATATTATTTTTATAAGTCGTTATTTATAAGCTTAAAGTATTTAAATTCAAGGATTTTAAACTTAATATAATTATTAATGTCGTTTATAAATTTAAAGTCAATATCTTTACTTTATTTCTTTTAATCTTTGTCGATTTACTCACTTATATTTATTATATTAAAGAGTATAAAACGTTCGTAAATAATATAAAAGATTAAAGAGAGTTTATAATAAGTGAAGAAATGCTTATAATAAATAAAAAAGGTTTTATAATAAATAGAAAAAAGTATATAATGATTTATAAAGACAAAAAGAGAGTTTATAAAAGTTTATAAAAGATATAAAAAAAATAAGAGTTTCGAGATTTAAAGAGATTAAGAATAAGAGTTTTATAAAAGTTTATATTCACGTTTATAAACTTTTAATAAACTGTATTAAGACTTAAATAAATATATAGAAATAATAATAATCTGTAATCTTTAACTTTTAATCTTTTAATAAGTTATATTAAGATATAAACAATAGTCGTTAATAAGTAATAAACTTAAAAAAAAAGAGAGTATTAATAATGATTTATAATTTTTAACTTCTAACTTTTTAATAAGTTATATTAAAATATAAATAATAGTTATTAAATATATTATTGATTTATATACGCTTATTAATCAATGTTTATATTACTTTAATAATATATATAATAATTAAGTTTAAGAATACGGAATACGAATAATATTATATACTTTTATTAAATTAATAATTATTAAATTTATTAAAGTGAATTATATAATCTATATATATTGAAATTAATACGTCTTTTTAATTAGTCAATATTTCGTAAATAAAAGGTCGGTGTATTTAATATTATAATAGTGATTGTATAATAATATATATAATTTTAAATAAAATATTATTAATTATATTAATTAAGTCAGACTTTATATAAGTTGTCTTAAAATATATAGAGTTATTTTTAAATAATGTTTAATTAATAATAAAAAGCGTTACTTTTAAAAAAGACTCTTTTTATATTATATATATAATAATTATAAAAGTAATAAGAAAATTAAAGTTAAAATTTTAAAACCTTTAAAATTTTAATTTAAAACTAATTTTAATTATATTAATTATTTATTAAAATAATCTTTTAAAGAAATTAAAGTTTTAATAAAAGTTAAATAACTATTTATTAAATGTTTATTTTAAAGCAAATATAATATTAAAGATAAAAAATCTTAAATTAAAAGACTATTAAAAGATTATATTATATTTTAAAGTAAAAATATAATTAATCTCTTTAAAATAAATGTTTATATATAAAATAAACTTTTATAATATATTTCTAAAATATTAAACTTATATAATAATAAAAAGAGATCTTTAAAAAGACAAAACAATCTTTTTAATATATATAATAATATTCGCCGTTTAATTATTTTATATAATTATAATATATTTTAATTTAAAAGTTAAACAATTTAATATTATAAATATATTTATTAATACTCGTTAAAACTTAAAGAGTACTTTAATTATATATTACTTTTTAAATAGATTTAAAACACTTAAAAAAACGTATTAAAATATAAAGAATACTTTATAATTTAATCAATTCTTTATTATTATAATATAAAAAGTTTATATCAACTCTTTATAAACTAAGTTTAATTATAATAAAAAAGGAATCTTATATTTATATAAATAAACAATGAATAATATTTATAATATTTTTTATTAATAATATTTTTTATTAATAATATTCAAATTATATATTATTATAATAATTAACGGGATTAATTAAATATATAAGTTATAATATTTTATTTATAAGATATAAAATAGTTTTTAAAAGTAAAAATAATATAGAATTAAACTTAAAAAAGAATATAATTAATTTATAACACTTATATCGAAAAGATTATAAAGAGATTTTAATTTATTAATAAAAAGTATTTTAATATTCTACTTTCATTCTTTAAGTTTAAAAAAAATAAAAGACAAGCTTTAAAATAATTTATCAAATAATATTAAGAAAAAGTAAGATTAATTCTATATATTACAATTATTTTAAGTGTGATACGGTTGCACTGTTACCCTGGTGAGCCTCCATTTAGAGCCGCATCACGTGACTCAGGATCGACAGGAAGATCAGCATTCCTTGGTCAGGGTATGTCGTCAATATGATATCAGCATTACGACGCACGTAGATCTGTATGACGAACGATGACGGAATCACTCTTGTAACATAGCTGTATTAAACCTCACTAATCCTCTGTCTTCAAGGGACAGAGATTAGTTCTGTACCAACACATACCATACCTTTGATACACTACTGAAGTACCTCTGCTATTGTACTGAATTGCCTACCATTCTACAACCCCTCACATTAAGATTGAATATAATATTTATTATATTATAACTCTTTTATTTCTTAATTAATCTAAGTATAAAATATATAACGGCAATAAATTAAACGATTAAATATTTCTTTAAAACATACTTTTTAAATATTATATATATTAAAAAGCTTTTAAATATATTATTAATAATCGCTTTTAATATATTATTTATAAATAATTTAAAAATAAGACGCTCTTTTTAAAAGTATATTATTACGCTCTTTTAAAGACTAATAATATAAAAAGCAATTCATTAAAATATTATAATAATCTTAATTATATAAATAAAGCTCTTAAATATAAAATATATAACGAAAGAAGCTATTATATTTTAAAGGCTTTTTTATAAGATTTAATTAAATCTTAATTAACTTTAAATAATCTTTTATAATAATTTATAAACAATTTAATTTATTATTAAAAAGAATAAAAAGATCTTTATAAAGTTTTATTATATAAATATTTAAAGTATATAATTATATTAAAAGTATTAATATAAGTTATTTAAAGTAAAATATCTTTAAATACTCAATATACTTATTAATAATTTAATAAAGAACTTATTATATATAAAGTTTAAATATTTTAAAATATTAAAGTATTATTTAATAAATTAAATAAATCTTAAGAATAATAAGAATATTACTTTAATTAAAAGAAAGCATTACTTTATATAAATAATTATTATATTTATTTAAAGCTTTTTATATATTATTTCAATTATTATTTATATTAAAATATAATTTTATTAAATTAAATAAATATTATTCTTATTTATTATAAAAACGTTAAATAATAAAAACGCTTTTTAAAAATATAATATATTATAAAATCAAATTCTTTAATAATTAAGAATATTAATAGAAATCAATCTTTAATCACTTTTATATAAATCTTAAAAGTCTTTTAAGACTTAATATTATTATCTTTAAAAACAATAGATTATATAGTTATAAATGTTTTAATCTCTTTATTACCCTTTTTAATAAGCTTTAATAATATTTTATAAACTTTATAAAACTTATAAATTTATTCATTTTATTAAAATATTAAATCTAATATTTAAGATATAAAAATAACTTATATTTAAAGACTTTTAATTATATTAATAATACTTTATAAACTTTATACTTATAATAAGACGAGAATTTGAAATAGATATATAAGAATATTTAAATATATACTTTTAATATTTTAAATTAATAATAATATTATAATAAACTTTATTTTTATATCTTTTCTTAAAATAAGAGATTAAATAGCCTTTATAAAATATAATATTAAAATCTATCTTTTATTTATTAAATGATTTAAAAGCTTTAATTAATAATTTAATAAGAGTAAAGAGTTTATTATTAAAGATTTTAAATATATTAAATTCTAATTTAATAATTTAAAAGTTTAAAATAAGAATAAAAAGAGTATTAAAATCGCTATTATTATTTATAATAAATATTAATTAAATTTATTATATTAATATTAAAAAGATTATTATATATAATTAATAATATTTATCTTTTTTATAACTTTAAAAGAAAACAGCTTCTTAGACTTAAAAAGCTTAATAATTGCCTTATTAAGAAATAGAGATTATAAGATTAAAGCCTTTTTATATATAATATATTAAGTAGAATTAACATTGATTAATTAAATATAATATAAGGCTTTAAAAGAGTTTGTTATAAAAGCCGCTTTATTTATATAAGCTTTTATAATATTACTTTTAAATATTTATTTCTTTATATATTTTAAAGAAGTTATATTTTAAGTTGTTATATAGTTTTAACGTTTATAAATTAATATAATAATAGTGTTATTTTTTATAAAACAATTAAATATATATTAATATATTCACTTAATATATTGCTTATATTTAATTAAGCTCTCTTAATATATATTACTTATTATATATTTATTTCTTTAAAAATTAAGTTTGCTTTTATTATTATTAAACTTTAATAAAGATTTATCTTTACTTCGCTTAAATTATAAACTATATATATTTATTAACTTTATATATTATTATTATTAAGATTAAAATTAATAATAAGATTACTAATAAATAATAATAATAAAGTTATAATTATAATAAGTTAATATCGATATAAAATAACTTTTAATTATAATAATAAGAATTTTAATAAATTTAATTACTTATTTTATAAGTTTATTAATTAATTAATTATCTCTTTTTACACTTATTTTAATAAGATTTAAAAGTCTTTTTTTAATGCCGTCTTTTATTTAATAATTTAATAATATATTAAAAGTGATAAATAATAAGACTTTTAAAAAGATTTGATTAATTAAAAATCTTAGAACTAATTCGTTATTTAAGTCTATAAGTTAAATCTAAGTATTTAAAAGTCTTACCCTTGATTATTATCTTTTACCCCGTCTAGTCTTAGCTTAAGCCCTCTCTTTTTAAATTAAGCAAAGTAAAAATCTAAGAAAGGCAAAAGCAGGGCTAATTAATAAAAAAGAAGGCTAAGATAAAGACAAGTCGAAACGGGTTAAAGACGTATAAAAAGCAGGGTTAAGCTTTTAAAAGCGTTGAATAAGGCCGTATATAAGCTTTAAAAGTTATTATAATATCATCTCAATCTCATATTAAAACTACTGTCTTTATATCTCTTTAAAATTAAATTTCATTTATTTAAAACTTAGAACTTCTTAATATTAATTAATATATTAAAGAAATACTCAAATTATTTAAGTTATTTAATAAGTTACGTAAATATAATTAAATAAAGTATAAGTAATACTTTTTTAAAGTGGTTTTAAATAAAGTAGAATAATTACTTAAATAACTTAAGTAAGAAGTCATATAATAGAATTAAATTAAAAAGGAGATATTATTAATTATATTAAGCTTAATTAATCTGCTCTCCTTTAAGCGAGGACTCGCTTATATTGTTAATAATCTGACTTTTAAAGCTATAAAAGACATATTAATTAAAAACATAAGAATAACTTATTATAAGTAAGTATATAAGCTATCTATATTTATATACTTAGTTTCTAAGTATATTAACCCTTTTTAATAATTAAAAATAACTTGGAAGGTCTTATAAATATTCACGTAATATTTTATTTAAGTTACTTTAAGTTACTTAAATAATTACTTAAGTAGAGTTAAAGTAATACTTAAAAATAGTTAAGTAGAGTAGAGTAATACGTGTTACTCTACTCTACTCTACTCATTTGACACACTAGTGCCAATTGTTGGGCAAGTCATTGTCCTCCTCGCTCAGATCAAAACTCTCGTTTATGGATGCCCAATTAATGTCAATAGTTTTGGCTTGGGTAATGACTGACGCTGCCTACACACTGTTCTTCCAAGGGCTCTCGGAGCGCCCAGGGAAAGACATTAGCTCAAGAGGCTTGTTGACATTCTCCTCTTGAGTCTTTGTCAATTCCTGCTTTGGTTTCAAAGTCTGCTGGTCATTCATTCTCTCCTGCTTCTTGCTGCTCTCCTCTTTGGTCTTGGGCAACTCCGGCTCCCGTTCGATCCTCAAAGAGTGCTGATTCTCTACCCCCTCCTGCTTGTTGACATCCACCTCTTGAGTCTCTGCCAATTCCCACTCCGTGTTCGAAGTCTGTTGGTCGTCAATTTTCACCTCTTGACATCTTGCATAGATTCGAAGTCAAAGATACAGCGTGTCATACACGAACTTTCTAAACTCGCCTCAACTAATAGGATCATGCAAAGGCGTTTTTCAACGCAGAACTTTGTGCAAATAATGGTGCCGTCTTGCTTGAAAAGCCAGAGAAACAATTTGAAATCTTTAACAGATTGACTGGATGTAAAGTCCTACGCGAGAAGCATTCACAGAGCTAATGCAAGTGGAGTTACCGTGCATGCACTCTTCTTATCCGTACCAATTCTGCACCCTCAGAATGACAATGTAACAAACCAGTCGATTTCTGTCTCTTGTTGCATTTTCAGCAGCGCCACACTTTCATGCCGAGCGTAGAACTAGAAGGGATGGAAGTTTCCGGTGTGGCATGTCCCATGGGGGCGGGAAACCTAATTTCTATTGGAGAAGATCAATGTCGCACAGCATATTCCAGAGTTCTCGACGAGTCGACGCAAGCCCAACCCAGAAAGGACTGGCGAATGTGCTCCAGTGACCCAGTGGTACAGCATTAAATCCACCTTGGCTAAACTTCAGTCGTCTTTTTGTGAGAGCTGAATGTCTGCGTGAGGTGTCCAATTAAACGAAGCTCCACAAGAATAGCACATGCGGGCGCGGTAATATCAGGCCATACTAAGCGGTTGCCCCAATTCCCAATCTCTATATGTACATGACCACTGCATTCCCACATTACTTGAAGTCGAAATTTTCAATTTCTCGCTCTTCCAAGTAAGTCTCAATTAACCTTAAGCCAAAAAGAGAAAGATGGCCGCGGATCAGGAACAATCAGATGCTGGCAAAACCCAGAAGCCCAGACGATTGGTACTGTGCTTCGATGGTACAGACAATGAGTTCAAAGCGGACGAAACTGATACCAATATCGTCAAAATATACGAGTTGCTGAATCGCGAAAGCCAGACTCAATATCATTACTACCAACGTTAGTTCCTTCCCCGCCCTCCTCAATAATCAATTCAACACGCTTGATAGCTTGTCGATTTTTGAAAACAATCCTGACTCAGAACTAATTCGAAGCGTGAACAGCTGGCGTTGGGACCTACGTCCCAAACAAACTCGACAACTCAAAAGGGGGTCTCAAAAACAGAATAGCCAAGCTCCAAGACTCTGGATTTGGTACTTACTTTGTCAATCACGTCATCAGCGGCTACCAGTTTCTGATGCGCTACTACACTCAAGGAGACAAGATCTACATCTTTGGTTTCAGTCGTGGCGCATACACTGCGCGTTTTCTAAGCAAGATGATTGATTCTATTGGCCTCTTATCTATGGGCAATGAAGAGATGATTTATTTCGCATGGGAAGCTTTCAGCGACTTCCAGACGAATCAAAACACCGGCGCCGAGTCAGACAGGACTGAAGCTCTCATGAACCAATTCAAATCTAACTTTTGCCGGACTGGGGAAGTGGCTGGCGACAAGGTCCAGGTGCACTTCCTCGGCCTCTTTGATTGCGTCAATAGCGTCGCTGCGTTTCTTTCAGCAAAGGACATGCCCATGCCTATGCCACACGAAAAGAAAACTATTGGTCTCCCAGCGAAGCATGTTCGTCACGCAGTCTCAATTCACGAGCGTCGTGCGATGTTCCAACCGGTATTGTTCAACCCAGACCCAAAAAAGGGAGCTGGACCAACAGGCCTTGTTGAACGTTGGTTTGCAGGGAACCATGGCGATGTGGGAGGAGGATGGAAGTCGTATCCTGACCCTGAAGGAAAGGAATCATATCTTCTTTCAGATATTCCACTCGGATGGATGATTGAGCAAGTAAAGCGGGTGGACGAGGCATCTAAGGTAAGGTCAAACCCCAACCAAAAATGATTTATTTTGAACTTCGGGAACTTCCTTCGACATTCCACAGCTGACTAATTAATAGCTTCAAGGAGATGACAACATACTTGAATGGCGTGGACCTTTTCCCCCTGTGCAAATGATGGTTGATGGTAAACTGAAAACGGTTCGCTCCGGGGACTGGCAAGCGATTTACAGGCATGCTCAAGACCAGATCGACTCGTGGGAGCTCAAGCTTGACTTATCAGAGGATCAGAAGAAGCGAACGCTCGAGAAAGCTCGAAAATCTGTCCATGATATGTTACAGCATCGAACAATGGGCCCAGAAGTGACAAGATGGAAAGGATGGTTTACCCTTGCTAGCTGGTGGCTGCTGGGTAAGTCCACTTGACTTAACTCATACCTGAAACAAGATACTCATTACTTTACAGAAGGGCTTGGGTTACCGCGGTGGGTTGGAATACCTGCAACAGAAGGCCGCTCTCAGAAGCTTTACAAAACGTGAGTAGTCCCTTCTTTGCTGCAATTTGTTCAAACCAAAATCCTATTGCGATATGGGCAAAATAGGTCCTTAAGCCTCATTCCTTTCGTGGTTCATAAAATCGATAGTCGGGCATCATCTTAACTTTGTGCAGGACATACGCGCTGAATCGTGGTCACGCTCGTGACATCCCTAAGGGGGCTTGCAAACACTGGAGCGTGCCAAAGCTCAGGGCATGCCAAGTCAATGGAGATGCGGCTCTCGGCTGGATGAGATATGGCGCAGATGAGGAGATCGAATGTACAGATCCGGAGCCCACATAATCCTAAAATTGAGGTTTGTCTGAACAGGAGGACGTTTTCAGCTGGCTGCAAGTGTTTCGTTTCTATTAGTAGGGAATTTCTCCCAGAGTACTTGAGAATTTTAACTCTTTCTTTGCATACCAATTATTAATTAATCCGTAAAGGGACATTCAAGATCGTACTCTAACAGAGCATATTATGTGGATATACAATACGCTGGAGCTGTTCCGAGGCACTCCTAATATTCTATATTCATGAATATAATCGTTGCATTCACCAAAACCCGTACTATTTCATGAAATTCTCGTGTTCTACGGTTACAACGGGGGTTTCATGAAATCGTCCTGAAATCATAAGAATACCTATTCGCATTGATTTTTCGACCACAACTAAGTCTACCCTCCTATGTCTACCCGCGCTACCTAACAATGCGACAACCTCACAATTGATTTATCGTGCTCCTCCGCGTACCTCCTTTAGTCACGCTCTAGAGCAGTCTTACAACGATATCGAAGTTCTCTCGCCGTGATCTAAAAAAACAGTGCTTATAATGCTGCACGCTTCACTCTGTCGCACTAAACTTACTTATTTATTAAGCACTTGATAACTCTATTAATTTTAAACTTTAAGAAATAATTTCTTTATATTTAAATAGCCTTTATTAAGCTCCACTTATATATAAACTTATTATTCTTATAAATGCTATAATTTAAAAGTTATTAAATATATTATAAGTTATAAGTTTTGATATTCCTTATTTAAGCACGGGCTAAACTTTAAATTCTTAAGAAATTTAAGAAAAAATATTTAAAATCTTTAAGAATATTATAAGCTTTAAATATAAATACTAGCCTATTAAATTTAAGATTAATTAATATATAAACTATTTATCAATTTATTTGATTTTTTTTATTCTCTTAAATTAAAGAAGTTATTTAAAAAAGAAAGTAAAAATTAAATGAATTTACTATTAAATTTTAAGCGAAGATATTAAGTTTATACGTATATAAAAGTAATATATAATATATAAATAATTATAAAATAGAATATAAAGTATTGAAATCATAGAATTTATAATAATATAAATAATTAAACTATATAAATAATTATAGAATAGAATATAAAGTATTGAAATCATAGAATTTATAATAATATAAATAATTAGACTATAAGAAGATATTATATAAAATATATAAAGTGTATATTATTATAAGCTTATCAATCACTCTATATATAAACTATTCTTAATTTAACACTCTTTTATAAGAAATAAGCCTTTTAATAGTTTATAACTATATATAAAAGCTTATATAAAGTATTGTTATTCTGTAAATAAAAGTGATTCTTAATATGAGAATAATTATATAATTAAATCGGTCAAATATTCTCGATTAAACAATTATAATTGAATTATAAAATTCCGTCAAATAAATTAAAGCAATGCTTTTAATATATACTTTTAATTAATCCTGTCATTTATTCTCTATATAAATTTAAGCGTAATTTAATATATTCCTTTATAACTTTTATATAAAACTGATATTATTCATTATAAACATTTGAATCGTCTTCGAATTCGTCATCGAAATCGTCATTATTAAAATCGTCTTCAATCGTTAATTCTATCTTTTTAAATAGTTTATTAAGCCTTATAATTTAAGCGTAATATTAATGACTTTTAATTAAAAGTTGTTTAATTAAAATATCAATGACTTAATTCTTTAAAAGAATATATTGTAATAGAATAATCTTAAGCGCTTCGACTTTTTTTAAACGCTCTTTTTAATAAAAAGTTTTTATAAAAGTGATTAATTAAAGTTAATAATTTAAATACTTTAATTATAAAATACGATTTATAATTATATTACTTATAATACGTTATATAAGCTTTAATTAATAATGTCCTTTATATATTTAATAGTATTTCTTATTAATATAATTTAATTATATAATAGTCCGGCTTTTATAGACTTTTTATATCGAAATAATAAGATTCAATTATAAAGATAATTAAAGACAAATAATAAACTATTATAATAATGAAAGAAGAGCGAGGAATAAAAGACAATAAAGATATAATATTTTTAAAACTAATGACTTAATTCAAATATTTAATTATTATTTATATAGACTATTTAAAAAATAATAAGAGATTGAGTCTTTATTTATTAAAATAAGTTATATTTATAATAAATAATAAAGGAATAGAAATATTAAAAGGAAATAAAACTATTGTCGTTTTAAATTATAATATAAAGATAGAGATTGACTTTAAAATAAAGAGGACTTTTATATTTAATATTAATAAAATTAAAGAAAAGACTAATATATTAAGAAAAAGATTAAACAGAATATCTTTAAACTCTTTATTAAAAGAGGCTAAAGATAATATAATATTAAAGAGAAGAAAATAAAAAAGAAGTTTAATCTTAAGTTTAAAGACTTAAAGAGAAGTATAATATAAAGATAGAAATTAAAGAATAAAATACTTTTACGAGAAATATATATTATTAAAATTAAGAAATATATAAAAAAGAGTATATATAAATATAAATAACTTTAAATTATAACTTTATATAATATTAATCTCTGTTTTAAGTGCTTTAATAAATATAATAAAAGTGAATATAAAAAACCTTTATTTTAATTATTAAAATGACTTATTATATTTATATTATATTAATAAGAAAAGATAAAAGAGAAAATTAAAGAAAAAGAGACTTTTCTTTTTATAAAAAGATATGATTGAATTCAGAAATATATAAGAAATAAATAATTTTAAAAACAGAAACTTAAGAATAATAAACTTTATTTAATAAAGTAATTTATAAAATATATTTTTATAAAAGAGTAATTCGAAAGACTTTTTATATTTAAAAGCATTATATTTAATATTAAATATATAAGATGATAATAATATTTTTAATATTTAAAATATAAATAACTCTTAATATCGAAATTTAAGTCATAAAGAATTAAATAAAAGATAAGATTTCTTTAAAATATATAAATTCATTATTAAACTTAATTTAAAAAAAAGTAATTAAGAGAATTTCTTATAAATAAAAAGGGTTAAAAGAATAAGCCTTAATGAAAGAGAAGTTTAAAAAAGTAATAAATTAATAAATTATAAAGAAAGAGAATTAAACTTAAAAAGATAAAGAGGATAAAAGAAAGAGATTTAAAAGAGTAATAAAAAAAAAGAGAATCGACGATAAAGACTTTATTAATGATATTAAAACTCTTAAATTAAATATTATATTTAAAGTTGAAAAGAATAAAAGTTTTAAAAAAGATAAAGAAAGTTAAAGCTTTAATTAAAAAAGCTTTAAAATATAATAAAGACTTAATATTAAATATCAATTTCTTAATATATTTATTTGAAAAAGATTTCCTTTCTTTAACTCTTTTTTTACTCTTATCTTTAACGATTATAATGTCTTAAACTTTCTTAAATAATAAATAAACGTTTACGACGACTATAAACTCTTAATAAAAGAAAGAAGAAAGAGATTCTTAAAGTATTATATTATAATAATTAAAGATAAGATTATAGTCTTCTTTAAATAATAAAAAGAGAATTATAATAAAAAGGCCTTTTTTTTTATAATATAAAGAGTTTATTTAATGATTAATAATGACTAATATTAGAATTTAATACTATATTTTAATAATTTTATAAAAAGAACGAGAAGATAATCTTTAATTAATTTAAAATAATATTATTTAATATTTAATAAAATAAATAAAAAGATTATAAAATAAGATTTATTAAATATAATTAATCTTTAAATTATAAATTATATTAAATTTTATAAGATCGTTATAAAAGTTATAAAGTTGTATAAAGTCTTAAAGTAATTTAATAAAGAAATAATTAATATAATTTTGATTAGAAACGAATTCTTAAATAAATTGATATAAAAAGAAATATAATAATTATTTATTCTTTAAATAATAGTCTTGAAATATTTTAATTCGTTTATTAATACGATTAAAGAGGTTTTAATAACTTTAAGACTTTTTATTACTTTTATAAATATTATTAAAACAATTTAAAAAGTTATTATAATGGCTATAATTAAAGACTTTATAAATAAATTAATTTAAAGATTAAAAAACGTTTTTATTTAAAAGTTAAAGAGATATAATTATTTAAGGCTTTTATTATAATTAATTTAAAACTTAAACTACTTTTAATAATTATATAAAGAAGGCTATTAAAGGCTACGTTTATAATTAAATTAATAATATCTTTCGATTATTATTATAAATATTAAATAAGTCTCTTTTAATAATAAATAAACTGACTTTTTAAATTCAAAATATAATTAAAAAATTATAGTTTTCGATTTTTATAATAATAACGTAAAGAATATCTTAAAGAATAATGATTATAAAATAAAAATAAAAGTATTGACTATTTAAATCAAATTATTATAAAAGTATAAAAACGACGCTTAAATATTTAAAGAAGTTAATTATTAATATTATTAAAATAAGCCGTAAAATATTCTAGAAATCAATAATTAAGACTTTTATATATACTGCTCTTAATACGTTTAATTCTTAATTTATAAATATAATAAAATTCTTTATTTTATAAAGTCGGATAAGAAATTATATTAAAGAAGGCTTAAAGAAAAAAAAAGTTTAATTTGATTTAAAAAAGGGATTTTATAAAGAAAACAGATTAAACTTATAAATTAAAAAGGCTAATATAATATTATTATTATATATAAAGAAGATAATTATAAATAATAAGAATATTATAATTAGAATATTTAAAATAATTAATTAATAAATTAAGAAACTATTATTTAAACGAGGTTTATTTTCAAATGTTTTTAAAAGATTATAATAAAAGAGTAATTCAAATTATAAATTGATTAATATAAAATAATTGTCTTTAATAATAAAGACAATTTAATAAAAGATATAATCGAATTTAATTATACTTTTATTTCAATTATTATTTAAAGCTGAAAAAAGAATCTTATTTTAATTAAATAAAAGATTAAATTAGAAAAATAAACTATTTATAAAGAGAAGCTTATTAAATTAAAGACTATATAAATAAATAACTTAATAATTAAACGAGTTTTAATAATAAACGCAATAGAAATTAATGAGATAAAAAAGATTATATAATTAATAATAACGTTTAAAGATTATAAAAAGATTATTAAAAAGCTTAAAATAAAACCGTTTATAAATAATAACGCTTTAAAACTTAAGAAGTCGTTTAATCGAAAGGCTTAATTAAATATATTCTTAAAGCTTAAAAGAATTTTCATAACTTTAATAATTATAAATAAAATACTTCTTTAAACTTTATTATATATTAAAGATATATAAAAAGGCTTTTTCATTAATATAAAAAAAGATTAAAAGATTAAATAAATAGTAAATATAAAGTTTATAATTATAAAAGTTTATATTTAAAAAAAGGAAATAATATAATCTTTAATTTTAATTTATATATTATCGAGTCTTTAAAAAGAGATTATTATAAAGAGGATTGTCGACATTAAAACTAAAGTTAATATAATGTCTTTAAAAGTCGTTTAAGACTTTAATTTAATCATTTAAAAAATAAAGATAAATATATATATTATTATTAATTATAAGTTCAAGTTTAAAAGAAAGATTAATTATATTATTATTAATATTAAAGGAATTTAAAATTATATAGAATTCTTTTTAATTAATAAATAATAAGACTAAGTGCTTTTAAAAATTTCTTTTATTAATAAGATATAATTAACTTTAAATCATTTAATAAAAGACAGTCATTTTCTTTTAATAATATTTAATAAAAAAAAAGAGCTTTAATATTAATAAATAATTACTTTTTAAACGTTAAAGAGATAAAAAAAAAGACTGTTTTATTTATAATAGTCTTAAAGCCGTTTTTTACTTTAAAAAACTAATTATTAATTCTCGAGATAAAAAAAAGTATTAAAAAGTAAAAAAGAGACTTATTATATATTAAAGTCGAAATATTAAAAGCGTTTAATTTAAAATTAAAATTAGAATTTCTTAAAAACGTTTTAAAGATATTATTTAAGTCTTCTTTTCGTTTTAAAAGAGTTTTAAAAAAAGAGAAGTTAAATAAGAATTAAATGACTTTTTATTTAATTTTAATTATTAATATTAATAATAATAATCAAAGTTTATATATAATTATTAAATCACTTCTTATTATTATTTCTTTTATTACGTTTTATTTTAAAGAATCTCTTATTATATTTATTAATATTATTATTATTGACTCTTTTTTTTATTTTTAAGTCTTTATTTAATAACGTTAAATCGTTTAAAAGTAACTTTTTATAAATATAAAAATTAAATATATTAAAAATAAATAATGTCTTATTTCTTTAATTTTATATATTTCGACGTTTTAACTTTTTTTTTATAATATATAGTCTTTATAATATAAAGAGAAGAGTATTATTAAAAACTATTATAATAATAAAGAGAGTAATATAAGCATTAATTAATAAAAAGAAAGCGAATAAAAGAGAGAAGAAAAAGAAAAGTCTTATATTTATTAAAATATAAATAATTTATAAATATAAAATAAAAGATCATTTTTAATAAATGAGATTAATAGAATAGAATTACTTTTTAAAGAAAAGAAAGACTAATATAAAAGATTAAAGACTAAAGACATTCTTTAAAAATAAATAAAAGAGTTTTAAGACTTACTTTTATTATATATTTATAATTTGATTTAAAGATTTAAAGTTATATTAAAAATAATAAATATAATAAATATAAATAAAAGACTACTTTTTAAAAAAAAACAATTCTTAATTAAAATATTTATTAATCGAAAAAGAAGTTTTACTTTTAATTAAATAAAATATAAAAAGATTTATAAGAATATTAATCTTTTAATTAAGATTAAAACTATTTTATATAAAGTATAATAGACTTTTAATTTCTTTATTATTAAAGTCCTTATTTTAAAAATTATATAAATATTAAAAGACTGACTTAAAAAAGAGATATTAAAGAAATATAAAAAGACTTATTAAAACTTTTAATTTCTAATAATTAAAAAGAAGATAAAAGAATATTAATTTATTAATATAATAATAAAGATAAATGAGATTATATTTAAAGACGTAAATCTCTTCTTTTTAATAAATAAGTTCTTAAAAGAATTTATAAAATATATAATAACTTCACTTATCGACTTCTTTTTTAAATATAATTAATTAAGATTAATTTTTAAGAATAGAGATATAATAACGTTTTAAACGTCTTTAAGACTTTTATAAATAATTGACGTATTATAAAAAGTGATTAACTCGATTATATAATTCGTTTAAATAATTAATATTATTTTAAAATACTTTAATTTTAATATCACGGTGTTTTTTATAAATAATATAAAAGTAAAAGAATTATTATAAAAGTGGATATAAAGACTAATCAAAAACCCTTAAAATAATAAGTAGACTAAAGCTTTAAAAAAGAGTATATTGAAGTATATATCGTCTTAAGTAAAGAGAGTGAAGTACGAAGTAATATATATATATAAAAGCGAAGCACGTGATCCACTCCTCTTGATCTGTCACTTTCTACTTTATTACATTATATAATAATTATAATAATAAAGAGTCATTCTTTAAAATTCGTCGATTTATATTAAAATATATATAAAACCTTAATAAAGTATTAAAACGGATTAAAAGAATAAACGTAAATATTAATAAATTAAAATCTCAATTTTATATAAATAGAATAAATATAATAAGCTTCGTTTATAATATTAAAAAAAAGTCATTAATAAGTTTAAAAGTCATTAAAATCCTTAAATAAAAGGATTATAAGGGCTTTATTAAAATTAAGTCTTTTCTTAAAATTTATATTTATTATTAGATTTAAATCTAGAGTTTTAAAAAGATTACGGCTTTAATTTATAAGCTTATAAAAAAGAGGATTAAATAATATTAAGAGTTTAAATAAAAATAAATAATAAAGAAGTTTAAGCTCGTTTTAATATCAATATCAATATTAATTAAACTCGATTATAAAATTAAAATAAAAGATATTATTTTAAGAATAAATATAAGTTTAATAAATTAAAAGGCTATTTTTAATTAATTAAATAAAGAAAGTAAAAAACGAGTCTTAAAATATAAAAATAAACTTTAAAATTAAATAAAGAAATATTATAATATAATAAAAAAGAAATATTAAAATATATTAAAGACTTTTTAAAAACTTTAATATCACTTTTATAAAGTTTATTTTATCTTTAAAACTAATATAAATACTTTGATTACTTAATTTAATAAAGTAATTATTAATTTATTTAAAGTTTTAATTATATAATAAATAATTTAAATTTAAAACTTTAATTTTAAAGTCCGTTATATTAAAAGAATAATATATATAGCCGTAAATAAACTCTTTAAGAAATTAAAGACAGTTTTTAACAATATAAATAAAATTAAAAAAAATAGACATTAATAATTGAATTGCGATTAAATTAAATTAATTAAAAACGACTCGACTATAAGACAATAAAACAATAAACGATAAGTTAAAAATATAAAAGTAATTTCTTAAAGAGTTTAAATATATTAGAATAGTTTTAATTAAAATAGAATTTAAAGACTTTAATACAGTGAATAAAGTTCTTAAAGAAGACTATTATAATAAGTCAAAAAAGATCATTAAATACTTTATTACTTTAAAGAAACTTAAGAATATATTAAGAAGTATCTTTTAAAGTTTTTTAAAAGGCGTTTTAAAATATATTATTATAGAAAACTAATTATAAAAGATCGTTAATAAAAATATACTTCGAAAATTAATAATTAACTCTTATAAAAAGAAATAAAAGATTATAAAAAAGTATTATAATAAGTTTAATTATCGAAGTAAAAAAAGTATTTATTCACGAATTATTATAAAATATTTTCAAAAAGGATATTTTATAAATTATAAGACTTATATTAAAAGCTGTTTTAAATATTAAATAAGAGTTATAAATAAATAAGAAGAAGCGATATACTTCTTAATAATTAATAATTTTATATAGAAATAAACTTTAAATATTATTTATATATCAATAAATAAAACTTATAAATATATAATAATTAAAAGGAATGATTTCTTTAATTAATATAAGATATACTCTTTATTAAATCTTAAGATTAAATAAATCGTAAACTTTATTTAAAAAGATATTATTTGTCGATATAAGTTATTTAAAAAGTTAATAATAAATAAAGATATAGAAAATATAAAACAAGTGATTAATATCTTAAATCTTTATAAGATCTATTATATTCAAGTCTTTATTTATTACTTTATAATGAATAATATAATTGAATAAGAATATAAGCCTTTAATTAATAGTCTTTTTAAAATAATTAAAGAAGAGAAATATAAAAAGAAATAAAGAATACACTTTTATTCAATTCTCTTTATTAATTAAATTATAATAAATAATATAATAAAACATATTTTATTTTATTTAATATATAATAAAAAGGTTATTCTTTTAATAAAAGAATAATTCTTTATTTAATGAATATTAAATTAAGAGAATATTAAGACTTAAATTAAATTGATTATTATATAAATAAGACATTTTAAAATAAAGTTATAATATAAAAGATAAGAAAGCGTTAAAAGAATAAGAATTATTTTAATAATAATTATATTATTTAAAAGATTAAAATTAAAATAAAAGACTTAATTTTATAATATAATATTAATAAAGAAGTTAATATATTTAATAAATATAGGCTTAAATATATTAATTCGAAATATAATATATATTAATTAATAGAAATAAATAATATTATTTTAAAAGAGATATTTTTAAAAAGATATTTAAAAAAAGTTTAAATAATATAAAAGTTATTTATTCTTAAACTTTAAAGAAAAAGATAAAAAAAAAAGGCGAAAAAAGAGTTAAAGAAGATTTAAATAATAATAATAATTAAAATGAATTAAATAATTTAATTAAAAAAGTCGAGGTTATAAAAGAGATAAAAGTTAAAAGTAAAGTATTAATTCAATTTATTATTTAATTATTAAATATAATAAGTTAATAATATTAAGAATATTTATAAACAATATGTCAAAAGATTACTCATATTACTTATATTACTTAAGTAATTACTTAAGTAATATAAGTAGAGTATAAGTAACGTATTTAAGATTTTTTTTAAAATAAAATAAAGTAACTCGAGTAATAATCATATGATATAATATTTTCTTATTTTACTTTAACTTTTACTTAATAATTATTAATTAATCTTATACTCTATTAATAAACTAATAAGAATAAACTTAAATTATATTAAATACTAATTAATTAAGCATTTTCTATAATAATAAACTAATTTTCCTCTTCGTTTTCTTGATTTTCCTTCTTTTTTTCTTTTTTTAAACTCTTCTTCTTTATCTTTAAAGACTTTTTAACTCTTTAAACAAGATATCTTTTCAAAAGTACTCTTATTAAGTCTATTACGTAATTTAATTATAATAAAAGCCCTTTGAGAGAAGAATCTCTCATTAATAATTAAAGAAGTTGGAATTCCAAGATATTTTCTAGTAATTAAAGATAAAACAAGGAATTTAATAAAGTTAGACTTTTAATATTTTAATGGCTTAATTTATAAGTAAATTAATATTTAAATATAAAAAAGTTATAAGAAAATCTTTAGTAGTTCTTAAGATATTAAAAAGTAAAGTTATATATACTTTTTTATCCGCTTTTATTTTATATAAATAAGTATATAACTCATCTTTTATATTATCCTCTTGATTATTTATATAAATATCAAAGTCATTGTCTTCGGAATCGGCTATATTTATATCCGAGGACTCAGATATAATATGATTTAAATTATAATTATATTTATAACTAAAATAAATAAGTTAATAATTAAATAAAAATAAATAGAATTACTTATCTTTTATAATCAATTTCTAGTTTATTATATATATCAGATATTATATTTGAAGATAAGCCGATATTATATAAACCTTTTTATTTAATTCGAGGATTAAATAATAAAATTAAATAAAAAACTTTACTTTTATTAAATAAAACCCTTTGTTTAATATAATATTTTCGAAGTTTAATTATTCCTTTATCAAAACTTCGCTTATAGCTTTTGTCACGGGGTAGAGCTTTGTATAAAGGAATACCGTAGATATATACAAGGATCGATTGTTAAAGAGAGAAGGAAGGTCTGACTATAAGAAGACTATAAAGGGCTTCGTACGTAGCCCCTGAAGCTAAGCTTAAATAGGCTGAGAGATCTGTGCTCACGAGCCAGGTCTGAATACCGGGTGCAACCCGTCACAGCTTTATCTTATTAAAATTTAATATAAATAATTTTAAAAGAATTAAAACTTATTTTAAAATTTGTTTTAAAATTTTCAAGTCGAGTATATATTCTATATACTTCTAATATAATATAATATATAGTCGGATAATTCTTGGCTTATAATTTAATTATAGCTTTAATAAATATCGAAATAATATTTAATATATTATTTAAATAATTAATTTCGATATTTGTAAATATAAGGCTTTTATCTTTAAAAGCTTTAAATTTAAAGCTATTAATAACAATTTTAATAGGCTTATATATTTGTAAAAAGTTCTTTAATATATAATAAATTAAAGATTATCTCGTTTTTTAATCTATTAATAATTAGTTATTAATTAATAAATAGAGTAGTTTAAATATATATTTAAAAATAAATATTAATATTTAAAAAAGTCTTAAAATTTAATTTTATATACTTATATAAAATTAATTATAATTAATTAATTATATATTATTATTTAATAAAAAGTTTATTTACTTATCAAATTATAGAAACCGATAATTTTCTATATTAAAAGCTTTAACTTGAGCTTTTAATATCCGTCGATTTTCTTGATTATATTTAAGACTTATAATAGTCTTTTTAATTTTACGCCAAATTGATAAATCTAAAAAATTAATTAATAATTAAATATTAATTTAAATTATAAAGAGACTTACTTATAACTTGTTCTATAGATTCTCCTTCTTTATTTTAGCTTATTTCTTCTTTATATATATCTTTATTATGAGAAGTATTATAATCGTTTTTAATTAAAGACTTTAATATATCTTGAATTACAAGATTTAATACGTGAGCTATATATAGGATATCCCTTTGAAACTTAATCTTTTACTTATTATAATGCTTTATAAAAGCTTAAATTAAAGTATTATTAAAGTTAATATTATCTCGAGTAATATTAATTTAAAATTAATTAATTATATTTTAATTAAAATTAAAATTAAAATTACTTACTTAGTTATATTATATTCAATATTATATTGTTTTAAAGCTTTTAATAAAACCTTATTTATATATTGTCCGCTATAA